>Ga0154516_1040_pt1 | contig 1477 bp, 2 predicted proteins | sample RifGroE2_FD_115995 | JGI IMG/M metagenome (GOLD analysis project Ga0154516, IMG submission 115995) | Bacteroidetes bacterium GWE2_41_25 | reverse complement strand
GGTACAGAAAATTTGATAAGTGGGATTAATTTTGATCGCATAAACTTATGGAGCTGATTACTAAGCTGTCCGGGCTGCTGAAGGCAATTACCCATACCATCCGTGTTATGGTTAGTTACAATTTCTGTTTCTTAGGTTAAGTAATTTGTCCACAGGATTTAAACTTCAGTCTTGGTAAGTGAGTAGGGGTTGTCTTGGAAAGGTAATTTTACTGTTTCGGTCTGACTCTGATCATTTAGTTAAATCGGGCAATTACATCATTTGAAATAAATTCAGTAGCAACAACAAGATACTAAAAACCAGAATGATGATATTCGCCTTCCATATTTTCCCTGATGATTTCAGATTAATAGTGCTTATAATAATTGCTAAAATGCAAAAAGCAATACTAAGATAATTGATAGCATATCGCCCATGTAAAAAATCAGGGAAATAACTATGAAAGCTTGCAACCCTTTCGACTTGATTAGTACCCGAATTGGCAGCATAAATCCATAGTCCTTGTATCGAAATAGGAATAGAAATGCATAATACTCCTAAGAATGTCAATAATTTCAATAGAGGTGGGGTTAATTTAATTTCTCCAAATAGCTTAACTATTTCATCAGGGCCTTCATAGTAATACTTTCTTATCCTGTAAACTCCAATTAATATGCACAAATCAATAATTGGACCTATTACGACAAAAATAAGTTCGTCATACGGTTTAAAAAACAACAAAGGAATTACTACATATAGTAGGCTAATTGTCAGAGCACCATACATCAGGATAAGAGAAAATGGTTTTTTCCGTAAGAAGAATATACCCGCCATAAGATAAATTATACTTACAAAAATCCCCAAATATGCAAGTCGCTCTATCCATTTTAGACGAACAGGAGAGATTGCAGGCCATGTATCTATGATCCATTGAGGTGTGAATAGGGATGAAATATTATTTATAATCCCTAAGGAACCAAAGACAATACAAAATATCCCAATTAATTTTATCCAGTTTGAAGTTTTCATATACTCATTTTTATCAAGAAATTTTAATAGATAATTTCCTTGCTAACCACCAATAACATAAGTATAATAATGAAGGAATCATGAAGACTAAGAGAACAAAGCTGTATCTTGATTCCTGATTAGGATTAGTCGCAACGAGAATGTTGAAAATAATAAAGCAAAATAATGAGATAATTCCTCCTATACCCTCCTTCCATAGGGCGAGAAGAAGTCCTGCAAGACCTAACCCCCAAATAATAAAAGTTATTATCAAAAAAGTGTTAAATGAACTAGAGCCAGGTATACCCTGTCCCTCAAGCATTTCGCCAATTCCAATGAACAAAGTTAAGAAAACGATCAATGTTCCAACAATGTGAGCTGTCCATCGAATAATTCTTAAAACTGTTGTGTTTTTCATTTTTTTAGAATTTGTGAATAAATATTTTAGCTATCTATGGAATAAAGCCTTTGTTATAACCATGTTCTTTAT
>Ga0154516_1046_pt1 | contig 3205 bp, 1 predicted proteins | sample RifGroE2_FD_115995 | JGI IMG/M metagenome (GOLD analysis project Ga0154516, IMG submission 115995) | Bacteroidetes bacterium GWE2_41_25 | reverse complement strand
TTATAATTGGGTCCGTTTGCCCAGCAGGATCCTTTATTTTTATCAGCCGATGCTCCAACAGTAGTATAAGCCGCATCGGATGAACACCAGTTGTTAATCGAAGGTATTGTTATGGCCCCTGGTTTAAGATCATAATCAACTGTCTCATCAACACATAAAGTAAAAGTCCCGCTGTATCCTGTGCCAACGTAATTATCGACGGAGATGTAATACCAGTTACCATTTGTAAGTCCTTCAGCGACAATATCTATGTCGCTATACTGAGATGTATATGTCGCACAAGCCACCTCAGTAGTCCCATCAGCCTGCCATAATGCTATGAAAGGATACTGTAGTGTACCTTCAGCTCCACCTGTCTTCAGTTTAATTGAAGCCACAGTGGTTGCAGTAGCCTGGAATCTGAACCAGCGGTTATAGTTTGGTCCGTTAGCCCAGCATAAACCTTTGAGCTGATCACCCGTAGCTCCAACAGTGGTATACTGAGCATCGGTGGAACACCAGTTGTTGATACCCGGGATTGAAACAGCCCCGGCTTTTAAATCATAATTTATTGATCCATCAACACAAAGAGAGAATGTGCCACAATACCCGACACCTGTATAATTGTCAACTGAAATGTAATAAGTATTCCCAGGGACTAATCCGGATGCTACTATTTCAATATCACTATATTGTGAGGAGTAGGTGGCACAGCCAAGCTGGGTATTTATTCCATCCCACAAAGCCATAAACGGATACTGGAGAGTACCTTCAGCGCCTCCTGTTTTAAGCCTGATCGTAGCCTCACCTGCTGCTGATGCTGTAAAACTGAACCAGCGATTATAATTTGGTCCATTGGCCCAGCAGGATCCTTTTAACTGATCACCTGATGCACCAACAGTAGTATAGGCAGCATCAGGAGAACACCAGCTGGGTAAAATAGGTATTACAACTGCCCCGGCTTTCAGATCATAAGATAAAGTTTCATCAACACATAAAGTGAAGGTACCACAATATCCGGTACCTACATAGTTATCAACAGAGATATAATAGGTTTGTCCGCTGGTCAGGCCTGATGCAACTATTTCAATATCACTGTACTGAGATGAGTAAGTTGCACAACCTATCTGAGTATTAGCTGCATCCCACAATGCCAGAAAAGGATATTGAAGAGTTCCTTCAGCACCACCGGTTTTGAGTCTTATGTAGGCTTTGCCGGATGCAGTTGCAGTGAACTGAAACCAGCGGTTATAGTTTGGTCCGTTAGCCCAGCATGTACCTTTCAGCTGATCTCCTAGTGCACCTACAGTAGTATATTGTGCATCAGTAGAGCACCAGTTATTAATGCTAGGGATGGTTACAGCTCCAGCTTTTAAATCGTAATTTACTGATGGATTCACACAAAGTGAAAAGGATCCTCTGTATCCTGCACCGACATAATTGTCTACTGCTATATAATACCATTGGCCTATTGTCAGTCCGGAATTAACTATTTCAATATCGCTGTATTGGGAAGAGTAAGTGGCACATCCTAATTGAGTATTGGCAGCGTCTAAAAGAGCCAGGAACGGATATTGCAGAGTTCCTTCTGCTCCCCCTGTTTTAAGCTGAACAATGATATCAGTGGAAGTGGCCTGGAATCTGAACCACCTGTTATAGTTAGGTCCGTTTGCCCAGCAGGTACCTTTGATTTCATCGGCAGTAGCCCCGACAGTTGAGAACTGTGCATTGGAAGAACACCATGGTGCTGCAGCAGACAACAGTTTTGCACCGGCCTTAAAATTATAATCTGATACATCGGTCACCTGTGAGCTGACATTAGTGCAATATGCATCAGAATATGTATAATCTATAGTATGTGTTCCTGTTCCTGCTGAAGATGGTGTAAATGTTATGTCCGATATGCCAGGTCCCGAAAATGTTCCTCCAAGAGGATTTCCGATCAGTATTGATGAAGGATCGCTTAAATCGTACTGAGGATTGAGGCCTGTAAATGTAACGACAGGTTTGTCATGGACTGTTGTCTGATGTGTGGCCTGGTTTGAACAACCTGTTGGGACATCTGAATAATCAGTATAGGTAAAAAGAATATTATGTAATCCGGCTCCTGCATCAGCAGGAGTGAAGGTTGTGCCACTTATTCCGGGACCGCTGAATACGCTGGTACCTCCTGAAGGTGATACAATCTCAGTAAGGTTTGAAGGAGTTCCATCGATGCAGTAATCAGCATTGAGTCCGCTGAAATCGACTGTTGGAAGAGGGTAAATATCGGCAAAGTGATCAGATGTGGCAGAAGATCCACAACCGGTTACTTCTTCAACCGATACAACACCTGTGGTAATTGAACCAACATTATCCCAGGTAACATTAAGGCTGGCCCCCCCGGAAAAAGTTGCAGGAGTGCCGTTCAGAACTGTCCAATTATATGTCGATCCGGGATGATCATCCACGGAATAGTTTATTGTGGATCCGGCGCAAACTTCAACATTGGAAGGTGATATGGGAGAAACAAAAGCAGGAGGACATACCACACAGGAAATGTTAGCCACCCATCCTGATCTGACGGAAGAAGCGTTGGAAGTAAATCTGAATGTAAGGCATGTTCCGGATGAATGTATTACAAAAGGAGGAAGAGATGCAGCCCCATTATATGTCCCTATGAGAGGGGCAGATGTATTAGGGCCATCATATACATAAAGGGCATCGTCAGTAAAAACAAAAAAAGAAGTGAAGTCAAATTTCAAATAGGGATTAAGTGGAACGTTGGAACAAAAGGTTACAGTATAGTCTTCATTGTTACCATACAGACCTGCTGCACCACCACTATCATAGAAAGTACCTGAACAGGTATTTACTGTTTGGGTGTCGTAGTCATCAATATTATAAGTCTGTGAAAAAAGTTTTAGTGAATAAATAAGGAAGACCGAAGTCAATAACAGTTTCCTGAATATTTCCCGGCAAGCTGCTTTATATATGTTTTCAGCTAAACTAGTTGGCATATAGGATTAACTTAGTTATTAAAATCATAACTAATAATCAGTTATAAAGGTTGCAGCGGCTAAATTTTTTTGTTTGCACATAATCCTTCTCCTCACGGATTGTACGATGATGTACAAAGATATTAAAATAATATTCACGCCACATACAAAACTTATTTTCGAATACATCCCTCATGCGAGGATAAAATTCCAGAATGCACTGATATTAACAATTTGAGCTATTTGGA
>Ga0154516_1169_pt1 | contig 5035 bp, 3 predicted proteins | sample RifGroE2_FD_115995 | JGI IMG/M metagenome (GOLD analysis project Ga0154516, IMG submission 115995) | Bacteroidetes bacterium GWE2_41_25 | reverse complement strand
ATAATTGATAAAGATTTTTGGTTAAGTGAGGAGGAATATAATGCAATAAAAATATAATGAATGAATATCGGGGAATGGCATCCGTATGGACAGGTCGCGACCTGTCCATACATTCGCATGGCACCGGTCGTTTCATGAACATATTATTCGTGATGAAAAATCTTTCGAAACAATTTCTGATTACATAATTAACAATCCTGGAAAATGGGAACAAGATAAATTTTACAATTTATGAGCAACTCCCCTTTTTGCTGTTTTTAAAAATGTCCGATGTAGCGAAACTTATCTATGAATAGTGAATTAATTATAAAACAATGAAAATACCACTCAAAGAATTTGAGCAGAATATTGATGAAGCCATTTTGCAACGTGGTTATCAATATTTTAAAAAAGGGTTGGTAAACGAACCCGAAGAGACAGGACATGGCGAATATGAAGCGATTGTTGAAGGCACCAACCAATACACAGTTCAACTATCAATAAAAAACGATGTAATTACCGAATACGTCTGTTCATGCCCTTACGATATGGGGCCGGTTTGTAAACATGTAGTTGCCGTTATTTTTCATCTTCAACAAAACGAATTAAACCTGAAAGTAAGAGCAAAAAAAAATAAAGGCGAAGTAAAGAAAATCAAAAAAAAGAAAACAGTCGCGGAACAAGTGGACGAACTTCTTGAAAAATTGTCGCACGACAATTTAAAAGACTATATTAAAGAACGATGTGTTAAGGATAGCACATTCCGGCAACTTTTTATAGCCAATTTTGCTTATTTGGTTATCCCGGAATCGCAGGCACTTTACGCGAAACAAATTCATGCAATACTTCGCACATCGGCTGATCGCAATGGATTCATCGGATATTCCGAAGCGCGATTTGCAGGCAATGCTGTTTATGATCTGGTACAACGAGCCGAAAAACTTGTTGAAATGTCTAATTACCAAACAGCTATGTATATGGCTTGTGCTGTATTGGAAGAAATGACAGAAGCCTTACAATATGCAGATGACAGCAATGGGGATATTGGAGGATGTATTGATCCTGCAGTTGAGGTTTTATCGGCCATTGCTGATAAACCTGTAACTGAGGAACTACGAAAGGAGTTTTTTAATTACTGTATAACTTCTTTTAAAAAAGAAATTTTTAAGGGCTGGGACTGGCATTTTTCAATGTTGGATCTGGCAACATCACTAATTAAAAATTCCGAAGAAGCCCAACAGATACACTCACTTTTAGACAATATAAAACCTTCTGATACGGATTGGGATTGGGATTTCAGAAGAGCGCAACGAATAAGATTGGAGCTCATCAGTAAAATGGAAGGTGATGAAAAAGCAGCTCAATTTTTAGAACAAAACATTGCTAATTCTGATTTTAGAAAAAAAACGATAGAAACGGCACTTTCAAGAAAAGATTATAATAAAGTAATTGCCCTGGCTGAAGAAGGTATCAGGCTTGACGATGAAAAAAAACCCGGGCTTGCAAATGACTGGCGCGATTATTTACTTAAAGTCTATATAAATCAAAACGATACAGATAATATCATAAAATATTCCCGCTATTTATTTTTAAATGCAAATCGTGAAAAAAAACCGTACTACTTTTTAATGAAAAAATTTGTACCTCTGGAAAACTGGGACAATTTTATGAAGCTGATCATAACAGATATTATAAATAAAAATCGCTGGATTGATTACTCATTTATTGCTCAAATTTATATTTGGGAAGAAAGTTGGGATAAACTATTCGATATTGTAAAAAAGAATGTTTCGCTCGATAGATTAGATTCTTATGAAAAATATCTGATGAAAGATTATGCTGAGGAGATAACCGATTTGTACCAATCTGCCATTCTCAACTATATGGTAAATAATATGGGCAGAAACTATTATCAAAATGCTTGTCGTTATTTGCGTAAAATGATAAAAATGGGGGCACGTGAAAAGGCAAATTTCGTAATAGAACAGCTCAAAGTATTGTATCCGAAACGAAAAGCATTGATGGAGGAGTTACAAAAGATTTAAAACATTATTGATTTCATTAAACTTGAAAGGTTAAGCCAGAGGAATAACCACACCAGTGGTCGACCATCATAAGTTCAAAAACCATTACATATGAAAAATGTACTAATTTTATCAATATTCACTTTCGTCCTTACAATTTCATGCAGCAATAGGCAGAGCGACTGGATCAGGATAAACCAGTTAGGGTACCGCCCGGGTGATGTTAAGGTTGCTGTCTACATCAGCAGTAAACCGGTAACTATCAAGACTTTCAGTGTCATTGATGTATCAACAGGTAAAGTGGCTATGACATTTGAGAAGGTAAACGAAACAGTTCCTCTTGATCAGTTCGTAAGCTGCTACAGGCTTCCTTTTACTGATCTCAGGGCTGATGGAACTTACAGAATTGAAGCCGGAGATGCAGTATCAGCACCGTTCAGGATAGGAAAGGATGTTTATGACGGCACTGCAGATTTCCTTCTCAACTATATGAGGCAGCAGCGGTGTGGTTACAATCCATATTTAAAGGATTCATGCCATCTTGATGACGGTTATGAGATTTATGATTCTGACGCCGACTCATCACATGTTGATGTCACCGGTGGATGGCACGATGCTGCCGATTACCTGCAATATGTGGCAACATCGGCCAATGCAGTTTACCAGATGCTCTTTGCCTATTCTGAAAATCCTGAAGCCTTCAATGATAACTATCTTGCAAACGGGGATCAGGGATCAGATGGTATTCCGGATGTACTTAATGAAAGCAAATGGGGACTCGAATGGCTTATTAAAATGAATCCGGGCCCGGAACTGATGTACAACCAGCTTGCTGATGACCGCGATCATATCGGATTCAAGCTTCCCAACAAGGATACAGCATATTACGGAAAGGGAAAAGAGAGGCCTGTTTATGTCTGCACCGGAGAACCGCAAGGTGTCGGAAAATATAAGAACAGGGCTACCGGTATAGCTTCCACAGCAGGTAAATTCTCCTCAGCTTTCTCAAAAGCTTCTGAAGTTTATAAAACTATCGATCCTGAATTATCTGCAACTCTGCTTACTAAAGCAAAGGATGCATTTAATTACGGACTAAAGCACCCCGGTGTATGCCAGACTGCACCCTGCAAGGCTCCCTATTTCTATGAGGAGGATAACTGGGCAGATGACATGGAACTTGCTGCAATTGAACTGCATAACCGGACAGGCGATAAAAAATATCTCGATCATGCAGTTGAATTCGGCAGGCAGGAACCTGTAACTCCATGGATGGGTGCCGATACTGCACGACATTACCAGTGGTACCCGTTTATCAATATGGGACATCCTGGTATAGCACGGAGCAAGATTTCAAAAGAGAACAAAGAGTTTGCCGGGTATATGAAAAAAGGACTTGAACTTACACTTGAAAAAGGCAGGAAAAATCCATTCCTGGTTGGAGTTCCCTTCATCTGGTGTTCAAATAACCTGGTAGCCGCTTTAATTACCCAGGCTCATCTATACAATGAAATAACCGGTGATGATACCTATCTCGAGCTTGAGGCAGCACACAGGGACTGGCTCTTCGGATGCAATCCATGGGGAACCAGCATGATAGTCGGACTTCCGGAGAATGGCGATTACCCGGAAGAGACTCACTCAGTTTATGTATTAAAGGGAGGCCAGACACCGGGAGGACTTGTTGACGGGCCAATTTATTCCTCAATCTATAAGAATCATGAAGCATACATCACTCTTACAAAACCTGATATGTATGCTCAGTTCCAGACAAAAATGGCAGCCTACCATGACGAAATAGCCGATTACACCTCAAATGAAGCTACCATGGATGGTACTGCCTGCCTGGTTTATTATCTCTCTGCAATGTCTTCAGGAACGGGTAAAATTCATGGAAATCCTTTCATCAGAATGTCGCATGGGGGTATTGTCAGAATGGACACAACCCAGAAGAAGGTATGGCTCACCTTTACCGCACATGAGTTTGCTGACGGTTTTGACACTGTACTCAATACACTCAGCCACCATGGAGCAAAAGCATCATTCTTTCTGACAGGTGATTTTACCAGGATTGACGGGTATGACAAGCTGATCAGCAGGCTGAAAGCAGATGGCCATTATATAGGAGCTCATTCAGACAGGCATCTGCTCTACTGTGACTGGACAAAAAGAGATTCACTTCTGGTAACAAAGGAAAAGTTCATGACAGATCTTAAGAATAATTACAAAGCTCTTGAGAAGCATGGAATTACAAAAGAAATGGCCCCCGTCTACCTGCCGCCATACGAATGGTATAACGACTCAATTTCAGCATGGACCAGAGAAGCCGGATTTGTTCTTGTGAATATTTCTTCCGGAACAATAACCAACCAGGACTGGACTGTTCCTGACGGTAAACCTTATTACTCAAGTGAATATCTGATGAAGAATTTTCTTGACTATGAAAAGAAAAAGGGATTGAACGGATATATTCTGCTTATTCATCCCGGAACTGATCCGAAAAGAACGGATAAATTCTATTACAATCTTGATTCCATCCTGTCTTATCTGGAAAACAGAGGCTACAGTTTTCATACTTTTTTAGAATTGAATTAAGTAATAAGCTTTTTTTTTACTTGGTGAAACTTAGTGTCTTGGTGCCTAGTGGCAAATAAAAACAGCCACACAAAGACACCAAGGCACACCAAGAGATCTAAATAATAAGTGATTACTAATGGCAGAAGCTGAGAATATTCAAAAAGTAGGAAATGTTGAATTCAGAGTGGTATTTTCGAGAAGGAGAACACTCGGAATAAGTGTACTTCCTGATGCATCAGTTATAGTCAGGGTTCCGTACCGCACATCCCGAAAGACTATATCCAGGATTGTCGGGGAAAAATCGGCATGGATAATCAGACACAGGGATAATTTCAAAAATCAATATCAGAATAAGCCGGGAAGATCGTATACAAACGGCTCATCTCAGCTCTTCAGAGGTAGTACATACATCCTGAACCTTTCGGAGTCACGAAAGAAGTTTGTAAAGTTCAACGGAA
>Ga0154516_1040_pt2 | contig 5185 bp, 7 predicted proteins | sample RifGroE2_FD_115995 | JGI IMG/M metagenome (GOLD analysis project Ga0154516, IMG submission 115995) | Bacteroidetes bacterium GWE2_41_25 | reverse complement strand
ACCGGGCAGGGTCCTGGTACTTTAGCCAGTAAGCTGTCACGGTGCAAGGAGGGTATGGCGCACTTTTTGCCGTCATGGTACAAATTTTAATGAGCATTACGAGTGTCGCGGTACAAGTTTTATCGGAGCCGCGAATTTATCCCCGGTTACAAAGTTGGCGACGGGCACTGGCGCAGTGTCGCGGTACAAGCTATCTCGGAACCAGAAATTTGTCAAAGATGCAGGGTTTTAATTGCGTGCAGATGAGCGTGTCCGGGTGCAACAACCATTACAAATTTGTCTTGGGTGCAGGAGCAGAAGCAAAAAGTGTGACAAACAACTTACCCATATTGTCCGTGTTAGCACAAGTATAGATTATTTTTACACAATGTTATGCTGTGTAGTATTCAGCTTTTTATTACATCGGAAACTGTCAATAAAAGCTTGTTCATTCGTATTCTATCTTAGTTGTTTTCTCTATTTTTAAGTTCTCCTTCGATTTTCTTTTTACCCATATATATTGGTATAAATATCACCATGCATGCTGCGGTAGTAGCAAAAAGTGCATTATTGAAGCCCTTTCCAATTACTAAAAGATAGATTAGTGCTGATACATCTAACACAACAGCAGCAATTAAGATCACTAAAAGTATGAATGCATACTTTTTTCTTTTTTGAAGTTGATTAGTGGTGAGATTACCAAATTTCCCTTTTTCCATAGTCATATATTTTTAATTAAAGTAGATTTTGGTGACATTGTGGTCATTGATTGCTTTAACAAAAGTAAGGACAATTTCTTTATTTGTCATCATTTGATAGTCTAAGGAGTTGAAAGTATAAGATTGATAATAATTGGAAATAAGGCTGTTAGCACAATTATTTTATTATTAAATCGCTTCAGCAGAAAGCTTTTTTAAAATCTTTAAGGCAGATTGACAGTCTCCGATTGCAGAATGGTCACCTGCAGGAAGTCGCTGAAATCTGTAGTTGCCATAATAATCATTCCATTCCCCAATGAATTTCGAATATTGCTTCATAATGCAATCATGTTTGAATCTTAATGCTTTGCAACCATCTTGGTCACAGGTTTGATTTATTATCCGTGTATCGTACTCATCATTGTAGATAAGTACAGTCTTTCCGGCAAAGACTCTTTCTACATCAGGTAAAATGTCTTTAAACGATGGTGCATTATCAAGCATATTCATTGTAATTCCATGAACATTTGTTGCAGCAGATGGAATTGACTTTTTCTTTGTCGGTTTGATCAGAGAATTAATGAGAATAGTACCCTTTAAGTCAATAATCCCGATTTGAACAATCACGTCATTGTTATCTAGCCCGGTAGTTTCTGTATCAAGAATCACGTATGAGTCAAGGTTAGAAAGAATTGATTTTGCCCATAAAACTGAGTCATTTCGGTCTTTAATACTTCGATGTGCCATAGTAATTGATTTTTAAGTTATTACATCTAATCCTCTGTGCTGTTAGCACAAGTATTTTTTCGTCGCGCGATGGTAAAGTCCCGGTAGAAAGTAGCATTGTTAATTAAATAACAGATGTTTATAGATGAAGGTGGGAGGGCCAATTGTCTGTCGTGCGATGGCAGGTCCCGGTATAAGTGCAGAAATTATCTTGTCAAGACGAAACATTTTAAAAACGGCGCGAAGGTGTAATCATCACATACTGAAATATTTGTGCTAACGGCCCGGTGGTATAGGGAGTTGCCGTCTGTGTCAGGGTTGGCATGTGTTTTTGCAAAGTCCCGGTAAGTGGGCAGGAGTTACGTGTCACGATAAAGTTGTCCAGATGACTGAGTCCCGATAAACGGCACGGAGTTGTCACGTCAAGATAAAATTGTCCAGATGGCTCTGCAAAAACCATGACAACTGTGCGAAGGCCAGCAGCCCTATTGACTTTGTCTCGGCAGCAGGAGTAGTCACGGTACCAAAAATTGAATAAGTGGATTTAAGTTTGCTCGCATAGACTTTTTGAGCTGATTACTAAGCTGTCCGGGCTGCTGAAGGCAATTACCCATACCATCCGTGTTATGTGGTCGTAGCAATTAGTTTCTCGTCCAGCAGTGAATTTGTCTCTTGATTCTTTGTCTCGGTTTCTGGTGGAGATGAACTTTTGATTTGTTTCTCCATGTTTAATTCATTGATTCGTTTTTTGTTCAGAAAGTGAGTTGCATATAAACTCTCTATTTGGTGGTCTCGGGATTTACTGAAAATGAGTCTCTTTTTGGGACCTTTACCCCATTTATTGTATCCTGTCCATGATGCTTCAAGATTCCATTCTGCTGAGTACTTTCGAATAAACTTGTTAACAGCAGATAGCTTATGTAAATTTGCCTGGCAGGCCTTTTCAAGATACGGAATCTTGCCAAATCTCCAGTTTTGATAATCGGCCTCTTTAATAAATCCAAGCTTTAACAGTACATCCACAGAACATACGTAGCCTTTCTTATAGGCAAGTTCTGAGGTGAATTGTTTCACTTTCTTTTCTAACTCTTTGTTATTCATTTTCGTGCTCAAAATCTAAGACCTCAAGTTGATCTTTGACCCATTCAATTAATCTATGGTTTTTAAAGTCAAACCATTTCTCACGATATGGTCCAGAATTGTCCACAACCCACTTGAAGTTTTGAAAAGGATGTTTTCTATTTAATGCATTAATTAGGCTGTCCCGTAATTCTCTACTATCAACACTTTCAGCAAAGTCAGCCATTATCTCAAATGATTCATGGGATTCCATTCTATCAATCTCGACATATTTATCCCAATTTTCTTCTAAGTCATTCAGAACATCTTCCCAAGGCTCTCTATCATCGGTCTGCCAACTCTCAAAATTTAGAACAGTCTTAATTTCTCCTGTTTCTTTATTAATGTAGCATCTCATCCCGCAGTCAAGTTCCTCGGCAATCTCTTTGATCTGATCTTTTGTTAGCTTAATCATTGTGCTAAAATAAACTTTTTCTTTATTTCAGAGAAGCATTTTGTCTCGGTAAATGGGTAGTGACTTAGTCCTGGTGAAAACCCAAGAAAAGGCCGTTATGTGGCGTGGCATTTTTAAAGTCCCGGTAAATGGGCAGGATTTGCGTGTCACGATAAAGTTGTCCAAATGGATGAATCCCGATAAACGGACGAGATTTAAGTGTCATGATAAATTCTCTAATGTAGACAGTCTCGGGTTTTGCGAGCTATGCCACATAACGGCCCGGCGGTTGAGGGAGTAAACGTTGGTGGCGCCGTCCGCCGATACGAGTCCCGGTACTTTAGCCGGAATATTGTCCCGGCGGCAAGCCACCATGGCGCAGTTTTTGCAATCCCGGCGAAGTATTTAATTGTCTCTTTAGCACTGATTTGTCCAGAGCCGGAGTCAGGGTTTAAGTAAATGGATGAGAGGTATCGTTTCAAGATAAAGCTGTCAAGGTGTAGATGCAAAAACTGTGACAAGTTTATTACCCCAACCGTCCGTGTTAGCACAAGTTTATTATTTTTTAATTGTCAGGTTATCAGGATTTTGTCTGCAGTCCCAAATTGTTATAATCCTAATAGTCCCCTCTACAATTTGATAAAATATTGCATAATCTCCTTCAATTATAGCCCTAATGTTTTCAACATCAGATTGAATTCCAATAAGAGGATGTTTACTAAGAAGTCGGATTGCTTTACGTAGCTTTGAATTAAGCTTGTTACTATAAGTTTTTGATCCATTACGGATATAGAAAAATTCCAGGATGTTTGAAAGGTCAGCCTTTGATTGAGACGACCATTCTATTTTCCTTTTAACCATTTATCAATTTCTGCTTCAACTTGGTCATTAGAAATTGTTTCTCCTCTTAAGAATTGTTCCTGTCCTTTTTTAATCCGTTCTCTTTGTTCAGGAGTAGTCTTATAAATGAGTTTTTCAGACTTAGTATCAATAATGGTATTCACGGCAGCAAGGAATGATTTGTCATTTATAGCTGCTATCTTATGTATCAGGATGTCTTTAAGTTCAATGGTTGTCATGATGCATAATGTTTATACAAAGATACTACATTTTTAAATAATACATTCTAAGTTTTACCCCTAAGCTGTTAGCACAAGTTTTTTAATGCGCGAGGGGCAAGTCCCGGTAGAATGCAGAATTGATATTTTGTTAACAAAATCATATAGATGGCGGCGGGCAGGCCAATGGTCTTTCGTGCGAGGGGCATGTCCTGTTTTGGTGCAGTAATTTTCTTGTCAATGTGAAATATGTTAAACACGGCGGGAGGGCATAATCGTCACATTATGAAATATTTGTGCTAACGGCCCGGCGGTATAATTAGTAAGCGTTACCCGGCGAAGCACCAGGTAGAGTCTCGGTACTTTAGCCAGAAATGTGTCCTGGTGCAAGACGGGTACGGCGCAATTTTTGCAAATCCTGGTACAAGTTTTTAGTCCGGATTTAACACTATCCTGTCCATCACCAGCCAAAAGATTTTGTAGAATATTCGAAAATTTGTTTGTCATGTAAACTGTCCAGGAGGAGTCTGCAAAAATTGTGACGAGCTTATTAATTATACCGTCCGTGTTAGCGTTTCGTTATGTTAAATTTATCTTGGTAGTAGTTATTTTTTTTAATGTTTTTATTGTCTCGGTTATACTTAAGTCCTGCCATTTACCTAAAGGTCGGTCTGACACGATAATTTTCTCCTTATGAGAGTCTTTGAAATTAAGCGAAAGGATGTAGGTGTAAAATCCTGATTTACTCTCAGAAATTGTCAGTGCTGGAATATGTTTTTGTAATTCAATGGACTCAATAGACTCATAACTGTTTTCAGAGAAAGAATCACCAATCCGTTTAATGATACCTGTTTTTGTAAACTCAATATCACCAATAGTCTTGAAATTTTCATTCTCAGATTTGAGTTTGCTATGAAAGAATAAATAGAATCCCACAAGTGTAATCATTAAAATCAGATTTGTCTCACCAATTCCAATATTGAATAGCTGATGAATAAGAATAAAGATGGGGGCAGATATAATTGCCACAACTGCAAACAAGATATTCAGTCGTCTTCTGCGTTTGCCGATCCAGATTGGGTCATGGTGGTCAACACGAAAAATTTTGTATTTGCTCATGACTTTAATTTGAGAAGTTAGCGTTCGTTTGTTTTTATATTGATATTGATAATGGATCTGGTAAAGATTGAATCATCTGGGAGAGTATTAAT
>Ga0154516_1128_pt1 | contig 6575 bp, 4 predicted proteins | sample RifGroE2_FD_115995 | JGI IMG/M metagenome (GOLD analysis project Ga0154516, IMG submission 115995) | Bacteroidetes bacterium GWE2_41_25 | reverse complement strand
GCCAGCAGTTTTCTGAGAAACAGGAATTTCCTGGTGGTTCAGAAGTATACTTTCCTTGGTGCAATACCTGATAAGGATACAATTCCGGTCTTGAATCCTGTAGTGGCCCCGCTGACAGGTACTTTTTCACATATTTTCCAGCTGGACTATAGCAGGAGAATGTATCGTGATGCTTCTCCCGGATCGGGGTTCTATGATTCAATATATATGAACAGGAATGTTACATTCGATTCACTGTCAGCCAAATTTGTTAAAAATACTTTCAGATTTGATTTTACAACTGATGAAACGAAAGTTGTGGGGTTTAGAGCCGGATTTGGGTTGCGGAATGAGAACTTCTGGTTCGGGCAGCTTATCCCGGGTGATTCGCTGACAAAAACAGATACAGCCAACTGGTTCAGAGGCAATAATGTATTGCTTGGCAGCTTCTCAAACCAGATTGGAAATAAATTCAGATGGCAGATAAATGGGGAGTTGTATTTCGACAGATACAGGCAAGGTGACTATATTCTTAATGGTGAGATGGCAAGGTCTTTTGATCTGAAAAAAGGCGGACTTGAATGGCTGATAACAGGAGGAATAAATAAAAGAACCCCTTCATTCTGGTATACTCACTGGGGCGGTAACAATTTTAAATGGAGCTTTGATGCTGAAAAAGAGTCACGCCTCGATTTGGGAACAAGGATTTCCTATCCTGCAAGGCATGCCGACCTGAAACTCAATTATGCAGTTATAAGTAACTATCTTGATTTTGATACTCTTGCATTACCTTCACAGGATACTTCACAAATCAGGGTTTTATCCCTTTGGATCAGAAAGGATTTCAAAGCATGGAAATTTCACCTGGTACCCGATGTGATTATTCAGAAGAGCAGTAATCCGGATATTATCGATCTGCCAATGGCAACTGTAAAAGTTGCCGCATATTTTGAACACCTCTTCCGGTTTGAAAAGACAAATGGAAGACTCAATACCCAGTTCGGGGTTGATGTTACCTATCATACTCTCTATCATCCGTATTCTTATATGCCGGCTACCGGGCGTTTTTACCGTCAGGACCAATCGGAATCAGGTAATTATCCTTTTATTAACGCATTTCTTAACATAAAGCTTAAGAGGACCAGGATCTTCCTGATGTTTGATCATATTAACTATGGACTGATGAGCGGAGAGATGCTTTATAACTATGAACTGGTGCCATTTTACCCGCAACCCGGACGCAGGTTTGCCTTTGGTCTGGCATGGACCTTTTATAATTAAAAAAATTGTTGTATCTTTGCACCCGTTTTTAAAAAGAATGTTTAACTAATACAACGTTTTTGAAAAAAAGGTTAATTTTTATTTTATCGTTCCTTGTAATAGTTTGCATCTCCTGTTCTGACAATCATTCTTTTTTCAGAACATCCGGGGAATCTGCGGTATCCGCTGACTTTGATCAAATTAAGAAAAGAGGGAAGTTGATCGCCGTAACCGACTTTAATTCAACAAATTACTTTATTTACAAGGGTGAACCCATGGGGTTCAATTATGAACTACTGAGAACTTTTGCTGATCATATCGGGATTGATATCGAAATAGTAACTGAAAACCATATTGAGCATGCAATTGATATGCTTAATTCAGGTGAAGCAGACCTTATTGCAATGGGATTGACTGTCAATTCCACCCGCCGGAAAGAGATTCTTTTCACTGAATCGATTGATGAAACAAGGCAGGTTCTGATACAGCGCAGGCCACGTAGCTGGAGGTCAATGACTGCCGCTGCCATTGATAAAAAACTTATAAGGAACCAGCTGGATATTGCAGGTAAGACCGTATACGTACAGGAAGGCTCTGCCCATGCTGAGAGAATGGTAACGCTGGGCAACGAAATCGGTGATTCAATAATAATTGTTAAAGTGCCGTTTGACTCGGAACAGCTTATAAAGAGTGTTGCCGAAGGAGAAATTGATTATGCGGTTTGTGATGAAAATGTAGCAAGGGTTAATGCCACATATTTCCCCCAAATCGATATCAGCACGCCTGTCAGTTTTCCCCAGAAACTTGCATGGAGCTTAAGGAAGAATAATTCCGAACTGCTGCTGGATGAACTTAACAGCTGGATTCAGGCTTATAAAAAGACCGGGTCATATGCCCTGCTTCATTCAAAATACTACAGAAACTCAAGGTCAGGCATTATAATACGAAGTGATTATTATTCCCTCAAAACCGGTAAAGTTTCAAAATACGATGATCTGATAAGAGAATTCAGTGATACTATCAAATGGGACTGGAGGCTTCTGGCTTCGCTAATTTACCAGGAGTCGAGGTTTGATGCCGGAGTGGAATCATGGGCCGGTGCCTATGGTCTGATGCAGATTATGCCAAGTACTGCCGAGCGTTTCGGGATCGATATTACCGTCTCTCCCAAAAACAATATAAAAGCCGGGGTAATGAATATCAACTGGCTACACTCTATATTTGATCCGAAGATTGAAGATGAAAATGAGAGGATTAATTTTATACTTGCTTCTTATAATGCAGGTCCGGGGCATGTACTTGATGCCATGAAGCTTGCCGAAAAGCATGGCATGGATCCTCAGAAGTGGACAGATGTGGAAACCTGGTTGCTGAAGAAGTCAGAACCCCGGTATTATAATGATGATGTTGTGAAAAGCGGATATTTCAGGGGAACGGAATCGGTAGCCTTTGTATCGGAAATCCGCGACAGATATGAGCATTATAAGAATATACTGCCTGCTGATTATGTGAAACAGGATATGTTCAGTTCTCACAGATAAAGCAGGTATGCTTGGTGCTGGGTGCTTGTTACTGATTGCTGGTTGCTGGTTTGGGGATCCCCTCCCGGGAGAGCCTGTCCCGCCTTAGCGGGAGGCCAGGGGTGGGTTAAAAGATGTTCCAGGTTCCATGTTCCAGGTTCCATGTTCCAGGTACCAGGGAACACATTCTAACCCATTTTCAGCTCAAAATTTCCCCTTTTGATAATGGTAAGCAATTCATGAAGCATCATTGCAGTTGCTCCCCATATCACGTTGCCATCGTAGTCGTAATACTTAACATCTATCATCTCCCCATGTATCTCCATGGGCTTTGTCCTGACAATTAAAGGATCGAGAAGTTTACTGATCTCCGCATCAAAAAGGAAAACCACCTCACCGGGATGATGTCTGAAATCAGGCTTTTTTTCTGTCCAGCCGACAACAGGTGTCACTATCATGTTACTCACGGGGATGAAAAGAGGAGTAAGTGTATTTATTACACTTATATCTTGCTGTTTTACGCCTGTTTCTTCATCAGCTTCACGGAGTGCTGTATGAATGATATTTTTATCTGAGTCTTCCTTCTTTCCTCCGGGAAAACTGATCTGTCCGCCATGTATTCCCTTGTAATCGGGCCGTTGCATCAGAACCGTATGTACCGAACCTTTATCAGGAAATAGCAGGATCAGAACCGCAGCCACCTTTGCATCAGGTCCGGGAGACCCTGGAAAATTCCTGATCATACGATCGGAGGAAGCCATCTGCCATTGAACTGCTGTTCCGGGAAGTCCTTTTTTAATTTCAGTTTTTAATAATTCCACAAATCCTCTCATAGCTTTCCAGTTTCTTTTAATTCACCCCCCTGCCCCTCCCGACCGCCGGTGTGGACAGGCTCTGAAGGGCCTCATTGCCAGTCTGATCAGCCCCCCTGCCACTCCCGACCTCCGGTCGGGACAGGCTCTGAAGGGGGGTATATTTCGTTTTATCACAGACGCTGGTTAAGAGTAGGAATTATACCCCCTTCAGGGGGTGGACCCGCGCCAGCGGGGCCGGGGGTTTTACATCTATGCAGGATGCTGATTTAAGCTCCGTGTCTACGGAGGCCGGGGGCTTTCCATCCATCCAAACTTTTTTAATTGTTAAAATTACTCATTTGAGTGGATTTACGAGGTCGATTATTCATATCTCAGCGCCTCCACCGGATTTCTGTTGGCTATAATTATAAAATTTAAGGCAGAGATCAATGCAATCAATAATAAAACAAAAAGACCACATGAGACAAAAATACCCCAGTGCAGCGGTGTTTTAGAAGCAAAGCTCTCCATCCATTTGTGGGTTGCGAACCAGGCTCCTGTTGATCCGGCTAATACTGCAGGTATGGCAATGTACTCCAGGTCCCTGATGAAGATCCTTAAAATGTCGGATAGACGGGCTCCGCTTATTTTCCGTATTGCTAATTCCTTGCTGCGGCGCGATGTTTCAGTGATAGTGTAGCCCAGCAAGCCCATAATTGTAATAAGTAAGATAATGACACTTCCGGCAAGCATTGCGGTACGAAATCCCTTCTCTGAAGAGTAAAGCTCTGTCTTTTCGGTTTCAAGGCTTTTCACAACAGCATCCTGATGAGGCAGGGCCATGTTTAATACATCTGTTATTCTTTTCATAATATCGGTTTGTGATCCCTCATGAACCTTTACAATAATATAACATGAAAATGACGGATTAGTTTCTATCCTTTCCTGAAACTTATCATCAGGCATAAAAGAAAACATTGACGGTCGTTGGTCGGGATACGATATGGACCTTATTGTAAAATCAGAAAAAACACCGCGTATTGTATAAGTTCCATGTTCACTAAGGGTGACCTGTTTTCCCGTCACTCCATCTTTCAAGCCACCATTGATCATCAGCATGTCGGCTCCTTTCCGGCTGATAAGAAATTCGTTGGGAATAGTGGTTCCGGGCGAAAAATTACTGCCTTCAACTACCGGAATATTAAGTATGGAAAGATAGTTTTCGTCGATCCAGTAAAAATCAGCAATATTAAAAAGTTCTTTCTCTTCATCCGGTAACGAAACATTGTTACCCGAAGCTCCCTCTGTTGGTACACATGATCCCAGCGCTACAGCCTCAATCTGCGGTATAGCTCTGAGCTCATCTAATACGATCGACAGTTTATTGCCGGGCATTCCGCTTGTAGATGCATAATATACACCTTCTGACCGGTAACCATGATCAGATTTCCTTAATTTGTCATATTGCAGAGTGACAATAACAAGTACTGTCAGAATGAAAGTTGCTCCGGCAAACTGGAATGACAGAAGACCAAGTTTCCACTTATTACCTTTCTGAGCATAATTGTGAAAAATCGAAGCTACAGGGATTTCGGCAAAAACGCGGCCCGGGAAGTAACTGATAATTATGAGCAGGACAAGCATTAAAACCAACAATCGCCAGATAACGTAAGGATTCATGGCAGCTGAAAGACTGTGGCCCACCTCTGCCTCAATTACAGGTTGTACAATCGTGATGATCATGAAAGCACCTGAAAGTGAGATAAGAAAGAGTAATGATGTTTCAGAAAAGATCATCAGTTGCAGATTTCCGACCCTGGCACCGTAGGTTTTATAGATTGCCGAGCTCTTAATCCTGCCAACCAATGCGCTTAGGGTAAGTAATATATAATTCAGCAGAGAAACCAGCAGAACTGCAAATGCTATTGAGCTGAGGATAAACACTATGTCTCTGACTTCTTCGACATGGATTTTTTTAATCAGCTTAAAGCTGTATTTTAATACCATCCCCTGCTGTATCGCCTCAAGACGTTCAATATCCTGGTGAACTTCCTGCATTTTACGAACCGCAGGCATAAGACTTTCAGGATCAATTCCGGGTTCCAGTTTAACACAGGTATAATACCGGTCGTTCCCGAGCCAGTTATTGGTACCATCCCACATAAACCGGCCGGTAGAAACCATCGAAATAAGGATATCGTATTTGTAGTTGGTGTTTTCCGGCAATTCTTCAAATACTCCGGCAATAGTCAGCTTCTTATTCGGATATTCTTTTAATTCAATCATCTTCCCAATAACATCACCACCTATCATCTCTGCAATCTTGCCGGAAACCATGCAGTTCATCTGACTCTTTAATATCTCTTTCGGGTTTCCCTGGATCATCGGCCGGGGTAGAACATCAAATATAAACTCGTCGGCGAATGAAAATTCACCACTATAGCTTTTCTTATCGTCAGTATAAAAGACAGAGCGACCTATGCTGTTTAAACGTGCTGCTGCCTCTATACCAGGGACCTCAGATTTTAATCCGGGAGCTATGGCCCCGCTTACACGGCTATGAGAGCTCATCTTGTCAGACGACTTATCCATTTTAAAGTTCTCATAAACCACATAAATGCGATCGGCATCGGGATAGAAACTGTCAAAACTGTAGTAATAAAATACTTCGGACAGAAGAAGTATTCCGAAAGCCAACCCGGATGCCAGCGATATTATGCGGGTTATTGAATGTTCTCCTTTACGGAATAATTTGCGCCAGGCAATTTTTAATGAATTCATTTATAAAGTATTTTGTTATTGTTCTGTTTTTATTCTTTGAGTATTTTTAATTGATCTCTTATCATCTGACTGTCAAAACAACAGGAAGGGAGCCGGTATAGTATCGCAGGAGGTTCATTCATATCTCAACGCCTCCACCGGATTTCTTGTTGCTGCACGCCAGCTTTGCCAGCGGAAATCCACCCCTAAATCCCCCAAGGGGGACTTTGAATTCTGCTCCTCGTTTCATCTTCTATTAAAT
>Ga0154516_1120_pt1 | contig 6658 bp, 3 predicted proteins | sample RifGroE2_FD_115995 | JGI IMG/M metagenome (GOLD analysis project Ga0154516, IMG submission 115995) | Bacteroidetes bacterium GWE2_41_25 | reverse complement strand
CGACAGATATATAGAATATGTTATTGTGCATGAATTATGCCATCTGAAACAACATAATCACGGTCCAAAATATTATGGGTTGCTTAGTGAACTATATCCTGATTGGAAGAGGGCAAGAAAAGAGATGAAGGCATATATCCTGAATGAAAGGTTTATCAGGTAATGGTATTTTTTTCAGACAATGTGTTCCTGTCCGCGGGCAGGAATCTCAACGTTCGTATATCCCTCAGAGTTGAGTGAAGAGGCATATTTTTTCTGAGTCTCATAATCCCCGTGAACCAAAAACGTTTTTTCAAGCGCGCTTTTGTCCTGGCACCCGAGGAAGTCTATCATCTCGCGATAGTCGGCATGACCACTGAATGAATCTATTTTTCTTATTTCGGCTCTGACTTCATAAACAGTACCATGAATTGAAACCTCTTTGTCACCTCTCATTATCCTGGCTCCCAATGTCGAAGGAGCACAATACCCGACTGCAAGTACCATATTCCTGGGATCAGAGATATTGTTTGCAAGATGATGCTTAACACGTCCGGCTTCCATCATGCCGGAAGCTGAAATAATTACGCATGGTTTCTTATGATCATTCAGTCTTTTTGAGTCTTCAACCCTGGTGACATAAAACAGGTTTTCAAAACCAAAAGGATCAGCATCTGATTCCATAACCTTTGCAAATTCATTGTTGAAACATTCGGGATGCATCCTGAAAACAGTTGTAGCGTTTACTGCCAGAGGGCTATCTACAAACATATCAACTTTAGGCAGACGACGCTGATTAAAGAAATTATTCATGGCATAAACAACTTCCTGGGTACGTCCGACGCTGAATGCAGGAATAATCAACTTACCTCCCCTGGTAACACACGTATCAATTACTGCCTTCAGAAGTTCTTCTTCAGCCGCCTGCATATCTTTATGCAATCTGTCGCCATAGGTCGACTCAGTGATCAGAATATCAGCCTGGGGAAAAGGCTGTGGATTTGATATTATAGGGTCAACCGGCCTTCCTATATCACCTGTATAAGCTATCCGCTTTATAATCCCGTTCTCAATAATTTGCAGATTTGCCACACCACTTCCCAGCATATGGCCGGTATTGGTGAATCTGACCTTTATGTTGTCATCAATTCTGAACTTCATATTATTCGGCACACCAATAAACAAATTCATACACTCTTTTGCATCTTCCTGTGTATAAATCGGAGTAACAAGCGGCAGTCCTTTTTTTGCCCGGCGCTTATTAAAAGTGTATGTATCATGCTCCTGTATAAATGCAGAATCAGCAAGCATTATGGCACAAAGATCGCGGGTGGCGCTCGAACAGATCACTGAACCTCTGAAACCCAGTTTGTACATGTACGGTATCAATCCGGAATGATCAATATGAGCATGGGTAAGTATTATATGGTCGATCAGTGAAGGATCAAACATGAGATCCCTGTTCATACCATCTGTTTCCAGGCCTTTTCCCTGGAACATACCACAGTCGAGGAGTATCCTTTTACCTGAGTCTGTTGTAATGAGATGTTTGCTGCCGGTAACCTCTCTTGCTGCGCCTATAAATTTGATGATCATGTTATTTCAGGTTAGAATATGGTTTAATGGAAGATAAAGATAGGCATTTATGTTGAATTATGAGGCTGAAGGCTGAAGGCAGAAGGCTGAAGGCAGAAGGCTGAAGGCGGAAGGAGCCAGGTGTAAGGCAACAGGTTACAGGCAAACCGGTCAGATCCTGACACCTACTATTGTTATATCGTCGACCTGTTCAAAAGTACCTCTCCACCTGATATATTCCTGCCCGATTATTTTCTTTTGTTCATCCATAGGTTTCGGATAAATTTCCACCAGCAGTTTTTTCAGATTGGCTATCTTATATTTTGTGCCGTTTGAACCGCCAAACTGATCACAGAAACCATCTGAGAAAATATAGATAGTATCGCCTTTTTCAACCTTAATCTCATTATTGGTAAACTTATCTTTCTCACCGTAGTATATGCCAATCGGCATCCTGTCAGCCTTGTATTCCTTAAGTGCTCCATTCTGAAAAACAATGAGAGGATTATAGGCACCTGCATATTCGAGTTTCTTTCTGTCTTTATGAAGTATGCAGAAAGCAATATCCATACCGTCAGCAGCTTCTCCCACTTTTCCGGTCTGATGGAGCGATGCCTTAATCTTGTCTCTCAACATATTAAGTACAGTACCAGCATTAAGATTACTCTTATTTGTAATGATCTCATTAAGTGTTGAAATTCCCAGTGTACTCATGAATGCACCTGGTACACCATGTCCCGTACAATCAGAGACAGTGAAAAATAAATTACGTGCATTTTCCCCTATCCAGTAAAAATCACCGCTTACAATATCCCTCGGTTTAAAAAAGATGAAATGATCAGAGAAGTTATTTCTAAAAATATCTTCCACAGGAAGCATGGCCATCTGTATGCGGCTGGCATATTCAATACTGGAAGTTATCTCCTCCTTCTGTGCCTGAATCTCTTTTGTTCTCTCCCTGACTTTTTCCTCAAGAATTCTCTTTTCATTCCTTAGTTGGACCACTCTGAACCTTGCAATAAGTATGATCAGAGTAAGAAATGAAACCAGGATTATAATATAGAAAAAGGAAGTCTTTGTAAAAGGAGCTTTAATAGTGAAATTCAAAGTTTTAGGTTCACTGATATTACCCCAGATGTCTTTGGCTCGAACTTTCAGGGTGTGTTCGCCGGGTGGAGGCATAAGTGTGATTGTTGACGCATACGACCATTTTGACCAGTCAGTCATAATTTTTTCAAGTTGATACTGGTATTGTACTGAGTTTTGTTTTATATAACCGGGTGCCACAAGATCAAAATAGACTGTATTGTCTCCGCGTTTGAATTTAATAGCGGATATCCCAAAATAATTACCGTCCTGATTTGTAACACTTTTAACAAACAATTCAGTATCGGGAGTAATTGAAAAGTCGCGCGCTCTCGAATACCTGTACAATCCGTTATCTACGGTAATTACCCATACATAATCCTGTGTAACAGAAATTGCAGCGATATCTTCAAAAATATTCAGAAGGAAAACCTTGTTCCCGATGACGTTCAAATCATCAGTAAAGAATCTCCATTTATCTGCATCCTTGTACCAGAGTATATCAGGCTGAGAATATATATAAACAGTTCCTGATTCTGACTGATAATCTTCTCCTTTGTATCTTACAAATGAATCACTGTTTTGATCAAAAAAATATATTCCCGACTCGGCTACCAGGAAAATGGTATCATTAAAATTCTCAACTATATATTTTTCAGGATAACTGTTTTCGACTGAATATGCTTTATTCCCGGAAGATGATACACCTGATTTATCAGGTATTTTATAGGCAACACTGTTACCTCCTGCCCACAAGAAGTTGTCGTATCCCCGGGTTATTGAATAGAGAGGCTCTCTGAAACTTTGGTCGGGGTAGATTATACTCCATCTTCCTGATTGAGGAGTAATATAAAAATATCCTTCGTTATCAGCAATATAATACCTGTTGTCCTTTGTTTTATTACCTATGAAATTTATATACCGGTTCTCAACCACAACTTTTGCTGAATGATCCGTGATAACATAAAGTCCTTTGTTAGTTGATACCAGAATGCCGGAAGGTGTTGAAACCAGCTGTTTGCATTTATCATTAAGACCGCTTACCTTCTTGTAAATATAATTTATTGACTTAAGCCGGCTGATCCTTTTACTTACATACTGAACTTCATCCGGTTTGCTGACCGCTGAAGGGGCTTTCTCTGTCTGTACCTGAGTCTTAGTCTCTGTTTTACCAGCAGGCTCAGCAGTCTCTTTCTTTCCGAATATTCTTGAGAAAAGCCCCTTCTTTGTTTTGGGGGCTTCCTGTTTCTGCAGGCCCGTAGTCCCGGCTGCACCCTGTGTAGCACCTAAACTCAGGGTATTAAGGACTGACGGGATTTCATCCCGCTTGACACGTACCTGCACATCAGAGTAGTTTTTCACTTCACTGAGATAGTAAACACCTTCGCTTGTGGCTACATACAGTTCGTTCTTATGCGTTGCAGCATGCAGAAGATTTCCTTTTAACCCTGGATAAATACTAAAATTACCTATCGGGATGCGCAGGTCGGCTCTTGTTAATCCAAACTGGTGAGAGAGCCATAAACCTCCTTTGCTATCTGATTCCATAGCAAAAATCTCATCGTCAGGCAGCCCTCTCTCATAATTAACAGTAGCAACTACCTTTTTGCTCTTCCTGTTAACAACGACAGCTCCACCATCAAGGGTAGAAAATGCATAGATGCTGTCAGATATCGAAATACCATCTGAAAGTGTATTCTGTCTGATGTATCCTTCGTCACTGACCTTATAATCGTAAAACTTTATGCCATCGAACAATGACATTGAACCACTGTCAAAACCAAGAAGTACATTTTTGTGGTCATATGGCAGACAGAATAATATATTTTCATTCTTAAGCAAATAACCTGTTACAATCGGGAAAAGTGTATCAGCCTCTATCCTGAAGAGCCCTTTTGACAAAACATTGATAAAAATATTCCCGGGGGTAAATATCATTCCGGCAAAAGAGAGTCCTTCCACGGGTTCAAACTTTTTCTCAAGTTTACCAGTCATCAGATTATGCCTGCTGATAACGTTTTCACTATAGAAATAAACGGTGGAATCGGTAAAAAAGATGTTCGTTACAAGACCTGTTTCCGTTGAATCTCCCGAAAGTGATATATATCTGAAAAAGCCTTTTTCATCCTTATCAAGGTAACCGTAATTATTATTACAACCGGCATATACTTTTCCTGTTTGCCTGTTATTTCTTATAGAATATGGTACTGCAGGCATTCTTATAAAATCCCACTTCACACCATCAAAAGTCATAATGCCACGCCTGTTTGCAAACATCATGACGCTATGTTCATCCTGACAAATCGCCCAGCTCTGATCTTCAATATTCCTGCTTTCCTTGTAATGAGTAAGCAGCAGAGCTCCTTCCTGGGCCTGAATTGAAAAAATCAGGATAGAAGAGAGCAAGACCTGAAAAAAGATTTTCTTCATTTCTCTGTCAATGGTTATCCTTATCCTTTTATAGTGATAAATTTACGAATAAAAACAGAGATATCAATATCATTTAACTATCAGGCTAAGGATCATGACTCCGATCAATCCTGATATGCCAATTGAAGTTTCCATTATGGTCCAGGTCTTGAGTGTCTCTTTTACACTCAGACTGAAATATTCCTTGAAGAGCCAGAAACCTGTATCGTTAACATGGCTGCACATAAGACTTCCGGAACCTACTGCAAGTACCATCAGTTCAGGGCTTACATTTGTTCCGGTAACGAGTGGTAATACTATACCGGCAGCTGTGAGACCTGATACGGTTGCTGAGCCTATGCAAATCCGAAGTATAGTAGCTATAAGCCATCCAAGGATAAGAGGTGAAAGCATCGAATGGCTCATCAGCCCGCCGATATAATTACTAACTCCTCCATCGACAAGAATCTGTTTCAAAGATCCGGCTCCGGCTATCATAAGCATGATCATTGCAACAGTCGAAATAGAATGTGACAGGGATTTCATTATATCTGTCATCTTCTTACCCCTGGCAACACCCAGAAAATAAATAGCAGAAAGCACTGATAAAAGCATTGCCACAACAGGATTCCCGACAAAACCAAGTATCCTCCTGATGATGTTCTCTTCCGGAAAAATGAAACCTGCAACAGTTGATAATGTTATAAGTATAACAGGCAGAAGAGCCGAAAAAAAGCTGGTCCAGAAACCAGGCATCTCCTCTTCAGTAAGAATTTTATAATTAACAAACTCAGCCAGGGGCTTTGCATTAACCCTGCTGAGAAATCGTGCCAGTAAAGGTCCTGAAACAAGGATCGCAGGGATTGCAATGGTTAAGCCATAAAGCAGAGTCAGACCCAGATCAGCATTGAACATGGCAGTTAATGCAGTAGGGGCAGGATGAGGAGGCAGATAACCGTGAGTTACCGACAGTGACGCGATCATCGGAAGCCCAACATATATCAGAGGAAGTCCTGTAGATGCTGCTATTGTAAATACCAGTGGTATCATTATAAAAAACCCGACTTCATAAAAGAGAGCTATGCCAACAATGAATCCTGCCAGCATCAGTGATGTCTGAATATACTTGCTATTCAGATTACCTGTAAACCTTGTTGTGATCCTTTGTGCTGCACCGCTCTCCGAAACCAGCTTGCCAAGCATTGCTCCAAATCCCAGAACCGGTACAATGATACCCATGGTGCTTCCTATTCCCTTCTGGATCGAGGCCACTGCCTCTTCGATTGTCATTCCGACTGTAAGAGCCACTGACAGGGCAACAATAATAAATGCCACAAAGGTATTAAGCTTAAATACAAGTATTAGCAAAAGAAGAAGGGCTATTCCGCAGATGACGATGAGTAGAGGCATAGGGTTGATATTTGTGCTGGCTGCTGGTTGCTGGTCGCTTATCCTTATCTGTTTATTGTCAGGTTACATATTAAACCCTGCTCAGAGTCCGAACCTCAACCCTCCCCTGAGCTCTATGATCGTCTGGTACTCATTTGAGAATATCAGCTCATCCTGAGCTCTATGATCGTCTGGTACTCATTTGAGAATATCAGCTCAT
>Ga0154516_1119_pt1 | contig 7084 bp, 7 predicted proteins | sample RifGroE2_FD_115995 | JGI IMG/M metagenome (GOLD analysis project Ga0154516, IMG submission 115995) | Bacteroidetes bacterium GWE2_41_25 | reverse complement strand
TACATCTCAATATTTTAATCCGTTTGCCTTTATTGATCTACCATGTAATTCCTTTCTCAGACTCCTTAAGTTGACGGCTATGCCCTTTAGGGGGGCAGGGGGGCTGCCTCGGCTGGCACAGAGATCCACAGAGAAAACAGGAGTATCTTATTAAACCTCTGTGCCACTCTGTGTTAAAACAGAAGCAACTTCTCAGTTAACAATTTTACTCCTTTAGACGCTCCCTCCTTAATAACCTCAACTTTCCTGAAATCAGGAACTGCAACATCATTCGGATCGATAAGCCAGAGTGACGCTTTTTGAGGAGTATAATTTATTAATCCGGCTGCAGGATAGACATTCAATGACGATCCTACCACTACAAATATCTCAGCTTCTGCAGTAAGTCTTACAGCTTCATCCATCATTGGTACTTCCTCGCCAAACCAGACAATATGCGGACGCAGCTGGCTTCCCTTTTCGCAGAGGTCGCCCGGATTGATATCCTTATACCCGATATCGTAGATCAGTGATGGATCGGCAGTGCTTCTGACTTTGGTCAGCTCGCCATGGAGGTGCAGGATTTTTGTACTTCCGGCCCGCTCATGCAGATTGTCAACATTCTGGGTAATGATCTGAACATCAAAGTGTTTCTCAAGAGCAGCAAGTCCTTTGTGTCCCTCATTTGGCTCACAGCTTCCGAGTTGTCTGCGGCGTTCATTGTAGAACCTGAGTACAAGGTCACGGTTTTTCCACCAGGCCATCGGAGTGGCCACTTCAGTTACATCATATTCTTCCCATAGTCCGCCAGAATCCCTGAAGGTCTTTATCCCGCTCTCGGCGCTCATTCCGGCACCCGTAAGTACGAGTAATTTTCTCATATTTAATTTCATGAACTCACCCCCCGTCCCCCTCTCTACTCCGTAAAGAGGTGGTGTAATACTGTTAACTATATAGCTGACTTGAAATTACAACTCTTTTACTGTTTTAGTCATAACCCCCGGTCGCACCCTCGCTTCCTCGCCCCATCGTACCGCCGCCCCACTGTACCGCCGTACCGTCTCCCCCTCACCCTTTGCGCCCATGCGCCTTTGCGCCTTTGCGCCGTTTCTTCTCCACCGGAAACCCATCCTTTTTCCAGGCCCTTATACCTCCGGTAAGGTTATACACTTTACGGAATCCTTTTTCTGCAAATTCCCTGGCTACCCTTATGCTCCTGTAATCTGTAGTGCAGTACAGTAAGAGAGCCATATTTTTATCAAGAGTATCAGCTGCAATATCCAGGTTTCCTGATGAAGGGATGTTGACAGCGTCTTTTATCCTTGTTCTTTTATATTCAAAAAATTCTCTGACATCGACAAGCATTGCTGTTTCATCTTTCAGATAATTAAGGTGGAAATCGTAGGGTTCGAGGTTAATATATTTAAGAGAATCAGAAGTCTGGCCTGATGCTTCAATACAGACATAAAGTAGAATTGCAGGAATGGATAAGGCCGGTTTCATATTATGATATAGGGATAAAAGTAGAAAAAAATCTGGCAGATGGCGAATTTTGAATTTTAAAGTTTCTCAATCTTGCGTCTTGTACCCTTCGTCTTGAGCCTTTCCTTTAACCCACCCCTGGCCTCCCGCTGAGGCGGGACAGGCTCTCCCAGGAGGGGAACCCTTCACCAGACGTCCTGCCTCTGAATAAAAAAGCCGCCCGTTTTCATAAGCAGCTTCAATTATACTATATTTTTTGACTAATCTGGTTTTCCCTGCGCCTTGCGTACTTCCGCCCTCTGCCTTTACTTCTGCTTCATCTTCGCATCCATACAAAGAGTAGCATGCGGGACAGCTCTCAGTCTGTCTTTAGCTATCAGTTTTCCTGTCTCACGGCAGATACCGTAAGTCTTGTTTTCAATTCTTATAAGTGCAGCCTGCAAGTGTTGTATGAATTTTAGCTGGCGCTGTGCAAGACGGCCGGCTTCCTCCTTAGACAATGTAGTTGCACCCTCTTCCAGTACCTTGAAAGTGGGAGAGGTGTCCATGGTGTCATTACTCTCTTCGTGAGTTATACTGGACTTCAGTATCTCATAATCTTTCTTGGCTTTATCCAGCTTACTGAGGATTATTCCTCTGAACTCCTCAAGCTCATCATCCGAATATCTAGTCTTTTCAGCCATTGGTCATGATATTAATTCACGGCAAAGGTAGAATTTTTTAATTAATTTAAAAATCAAACGGAAAAAGGAGAATCTTTTGGAGTGAAATTCAGCTATAATTAATAGCCCCCTTGCCAAATTATTCACGGTACCAGTCTAAGCAGTACCCTGTCCCCCTGAAATAATGGAGGTTGTTACCCGTATATGCGGCCCCCCTGCCCCCCTGATTTAAGGCGCTTAGTGCCCATATATGCGGCCCCCCTGCCCCCCTGAAGGGGGGTATATTTCGTTTATTAAATGAAATTTTGTTACTTTGAGATGCGCTGCATTTTATGAAAAAAGACAGTTTAAAGAGGGACATGTTCTATGGTGCCAGTATGGGTACTATTAGGACTGCGTCAATACTAAGAAAGAATGCTACTCTTGCTGAGAATATTTTATGGAAGAAGCTGAGAGACAGAAAACTGTTTAAGGTCAAATTCAGAAGACAACATCCGGTTGGCCTGTTTATAGTTGATTTTTATTGTCATGAAATCAAACTTGTTATAGAGATCGATGGTGGAATCCATAATTCAAAAGAATCAAAGGAGTATGATTCAGCGAGACAACATTTTATTGAAAGCCTTGGCTTAACAGTAATCCGTTTCTCCAATCATGAAGTAATTTTCGAAATGTCCTCAGTCCTATGTAGTATACATCATTACATCTCGAAATAAACCCCCCTTCAGGGGGGCAGGGGGGCTGATCAGACTGGTAATGAAGTACTTCAGGGGGGCAGGGAGGCTGCCTTGACAGATACAGAGTGACGCCTTCTTTGATATGGCTTTCCTGACGCCCGCCGCCTGCCGCCTTTCTTAATTACTCCTCGCTTTCCTGAACGCTATATTCCACATCGATTTGAAAAAATACCTGATATCGGTAGCAACGGGACGTTTGTCATACGAATCGAGATACTTGAGTTCCGATGCCTGGATGGATACAAGATCGGTGGGCATATCTGCATAAAACGGGGGAACAAGACCCGGTTTATATTTTATCCTCCGTTCCCTGACATCTGCCCTGTATAATTCGAAGTAATGTTTGCTCAGGGGACGTACACCAAACAGCTTCATGTCGCCTTTAAAGAAGTTAATGAACATGGGAAGTTCATCCAGCCAGATCTTTCTGCAGAAAGCACCCCAGGATGTTATCCGGAAATCATGCCTGAACTTACCTCCGTCCTGAAGATCGTAAAGTTTATATACATAGTCCTGAATGTATTCAGAATAGGGATGCATTGTGCGAAGCTTGTAAACCTTTATCATCTTTCCGGTTTTCCCGACTCTTGGCAGAGCTATTAGCGGACCATAGATATTTTCATTTATTGGCAACGGGTCTCCGGCCTTTCTTGCTTCTATGCAAAGCTGATTCCCGATGAATGACTCCTGTTTGATCCTGAATCCTGCCCTGGAAAGCCTGCCTAAAGCCTCCGCACGGGATATTACTGCATTCTCACCACGTGTAAGGAAGAAGTATAACTTCCTGGTCCATTTCAGTTTAGGCAGAATACGCTTTACAATAAAATCAAAAGTATAGTAAATATAATTCAGCAGCGGGGGAAACTTTTTCAGGATCCTCTGCTTCCGCTGGTCTTTAGTCTCCACACAACAGAGGAAGTATCCTTTAAAGGCAAGTTTGCTGTTAACTGCATCCAGAAATTCATCCAGACGCTTTATGTCGTTGATCTTGTGAAGATTGATTATGTAATTATAGCTATCATGGACCAGGCTGGTTATATTGAATATTGTGGTTGTGGAAAGAACTGCAGTATGTTCATTGAGTTTATTTCCGGTCATGCTGATAATAGCCCTGGTCATCTCATTTCCGCACTCATTTTCAAGCGCTTTGATTATACCCGGATTCACTGTTGCAGGTTCTCCGGCATGGGCGCCATTCCCATTAACCCCTTTGACAAGATCGTATTCACTTGGTTTTCTGTAAGCCTTGTATTTATCGTACTCCTCATAATCCTGTACAACGGCTTTCTTATAGGCAATGTACAGGGCACCAAAGAATAACTCAAGTACTGTCGCCAATAGTGCCGTTCCGAGGACAATGGTCCTTGAATAAAAATACTCCCTTATAGTATACATAAGGAGTGCAGTGATCCCAATGGCAATTATGTTGCTTGTAAGGACTTTGTTAAACAGGGTTGTGTAGTTGACCACTTTTCCCCGGTGAAGTTTGCCGTTCAGCAGCGAAACCATTATCCATATGAGCGCCAGTATCCCAAAAAACGGAGCATGCGACGGGAGGTATGATCTCAGGCTGGCCGGTTTGATCCATACCATAGCAAGAAATGCTATTGTAAGTATTACAATATCAGCAATTAGTGTTAAGATCCTGAATTTGCTGCGCTCCATCTTAATCTAAAGGACCTGTTCTTTCATGAGTGAAAAGTAACAAAAAATCATTTGTTTAGCTAAGATATGACTCTTAAATGGTGAGTTTGGTTGCTTGAGGTGAACGGCACAACGGCGCAGCGGCAGGGACGACCGTAAAGAAATTGCCCGGTGGGTGGCTATTCGAAAAAATATAAGACAAAAGTTCATAACATTTTCCCCTCCTTTTCAAGGAGGGGTGGCCGCAACACAATGATAGCTAATGTATTGCAAAGGTTGATTGCGGCCGGGGTGGTTGATCTGAAGGACAATATATGTCAACAATGTAACTACCAGTACTGTGTTTTCTTCTGAATTTTCTTCCTTCAGGTTATTTTGAATTTAACACCTCCCATAACGTTGCCTATAAATCAACCACCCCGGCCGGGAAATAAACTTTGTAAAGATCAGATAATCAGGCGTCCCGGCCACCCCTCCTTGAAAAGGAGGGGGAACTTTTAGGCTTGCGCCCTTTGACCACCGAAGCCTTCTTTGACCTCCGAAGTATAGCGAAGGAGGTGGCGAAGGTGGTTTGCGCCCTTATCAGAACCCCACCGTCACTCCCGCATTCAGAGTGCTTTTATACCCGTAAAAATACTCCGCACTCCACCTGCTATCGCCACTGATGTTACTGTATGATGCGGCGACCCATGTATACACATCATTGATAACCTGGTACCCGGCTTTCATGCCAACTGCAGTATTTTGCCATTCAACTGATGCGAGGGGTGGATTGCCTACCCTGTCGGTTCCAAGTTCAGTATAATCCGGTCCCCGGATTGCATCAATAAAGAAAATATTGATATTCATTGCTCTAATGGGCCTGTAGTCGAATGCCAGGTACCACTCACGCGAATTGTCTTTCATGTAATGCCCCATGTTATAATTTGATGTTTCAAAGGTTGTTGTGGGAACATAGTGCTGAAAGGTGAGGGGATAGGTATATGTAAATTCTGTGGTAAATGAGAGATTCTTCAGCGGGAAGTTGCTTAACCTGAATCCCGCCTTATAACTAAGAAAATTCCACGCATCCTCTTCTTTTATCCTGCTTACCGAAAGCTCATCAATGAATATCGTGGCATAAAGGTGAAGATTCTTTATCTGGCGTGAGCTGATATCAAAGAACATCTGTGAGTTCATATTGTCGATTCCGGATGTCTGACTGTGGTCGACCGATTTGTAGAAGAATACGGGAATAAGGTATGCCGGATTCATTGTCTCACCATCGTACACAATACTGTTTCCTGCCGATACATTCAGGTTCCGGAATGGTGTAAAGGTGAACATGTTGGCAGCAATGAACTTCTTGTGGTATACCTCGCGGTAATCGGTGCCATAGCTGTTTGTCACCCGGTACGATTCGGTACTGTCGACAACCATGGAATTCAGCCAGCCATGGAAATAGTTGAAGTCGAACCATTTTACAGGATTAATATTCAGTTTTAACTGTACAAAAGAAGGATTGCGTCCCCCATAAATATTTGCCCCGTTATAGTTATTTCCCCACTGCAGGGCATCCTTTACAAGTCCTGCATTTCCCCATTTCCACGCATAAGTAACACCCCCGGTCATCTCACTCCAGTCGGTACTCCCTTTGATATGTCCCCCCTCCCTTTTTGTAAGATATTCAGGTTTCCCGAGAAAAGGTTTTTCATGATTATCCCGCAGTGAGGCATAGAATCCCCATTTCCCTATATATCCCCTGGCATCCAGTCCGTTCCGCCAGTAAGTAGCCTCTCCCGATGAGTTTGTAAAGACCTCTCCTCCCAGTATAGGGTTTACTGTAAGCGAAAAAAGCGAATCCCTGTAATAGAACAGATCCAGTCTTTTCTCCGGCCATCCTCCCCCGATCCCGTTATGGCGTTGTGTTGTTATGTCGTTATGTCGTTGTGCCGTTATGTCGTTGTGCTGCTGCGCCGTATTGCCGTTGCGCCCTTGCGCCTTTTCGCCTTTGCGCCATTCCGTTTCCTTCCCGAAATCCCTCATATAGAAATCCAGCTCCTCCTGCTGCCTTCTGTTAAGCGATACTCTGTTACTGTCAGCCTCCTGCAGCTTCTGTGCTATGAATAATCTCGAATAAGGTTTTATTGCAGAGTTGATCTCAATAATCCGGCTGTTTGCCATCTCATCCATGAAATCGTATACACCGGTATTTTTAACGGAATGGGGGACTTCCTGGGAGTAAAGAATAGGAGAGCATATCTGCAGGATTAAAATAAGCGAGCATATCAGGAAGTGATTTTTCAACTTGAATTGTTTTATTAGCAAATATATAACTATTTGCCTCACCTTATTGCCCCCCTTCCCCCCTAAAGGGCATAGCCGTCAAGCTAAGGATAGTATTGTAAATTTAGAGTCTGAAAAAGTTTCCCCTCCTTTTGAAGGGGGCTGAGCGTTAAGAATTTGCCCTGTGGGCAAATTTAGCGAAGAGCCAGGTCGCAGAGAAGGAGCCGGGACCACTGATTATCTGATCTTTACAAAGTTCATTTCCCGGCCGGGGTGGTTGATTAGTCTATCCGTTCGATTCATTTCTTTTATTTA
>Ga0154516_1116_pt1 | contig 8361 bp, 4 predicted proteins | sample RifGroE2_FD_115995 | JGI IMG/M metagenome (GOLD analysis project Ga0154516, IMG submission 115995) | Bacteroidetes bacterium GWE2_41_25 | reverse complement strand
CAGGATCAACATAAACCTTTTTGATATTTACTTTCTTCATTTCATATTATATTTATCTTTATTCCTGCTAATTTACCTTATTTAAGATAATCTGCCGCAAAATCTCGGACTTAAGTCCGGGGTTAATTCACCTCTCAGGAAAAAAAAAGACAATATGAAACCAATAATCTGTACTACTGGCATAATGATATTGCTGATATTGAATGGTTCCCAATTGAATGGTCAGCAGAATAAGACAGCAAAAATTGCAATCATCCAGGCAACAGGACACTCCAGACAGGATCCTTTTATGGATAGCTATGACCCGTCGCAGGTACGACCGCAAATGATGGCACATTTTAATAAACTGCTCGCTCTTTTCGACGAAGCCGGATCGATGGGTGCCGACCTGGTGTGTGGACCTGAGGATATGCAGCATATTGGTCCCTACGGATTACACCTGGATGTGAATGATCCTGAAACGGGAAAGATACTCTTTAACTCGCTGGCAGTTCCGGTACCCGGACCACTGACAGATATGGTTGCAGCAATTGCCAAAAAACATAATATGTATATAATAGCACCCATTTATGAAGCCTCAGGAGAAAAGATTTATAATACAGCAGTTATTTTCGACCGTAATGGTAAAATAGTCGAAAAACACCGGAAAACGGTTCTGCCTGTAATGGAGACCTGGCTGGTTTCCACAGGTGATGAATATGAAGTGTATCGTACTGATTTCGGAGCGATTGCCGTAGCAACCTGCTGGGAGCTGTCATATCCTGAAATAACCACAATCTATGCTCTTAAGGGAGCAGATATTGTGTTTAATCCAACCATGGCCCTTGACAATAAACCCGGTGAAAGCCTGAGCACAGCACCAATGCTTATAACCCGGGCAAAAGACAATTCGGTATATATTGCACCTGCAGTTTTAGGAAGAGAGGGCAACGGAATAATTGATTTTAATGGCAATGTACTGGCAGAAGCTCCCGGAAAAGAAGATTGCGTGATAATGGCTGAAATTGATTTTTCAAAGGATCGCACAGCTGCCAGTAAATGGTGGGAAACTATTAACGGGACGAATAATACAAAAGCAATGCACTATCAATCGCGCCGTCCTGAAACTTACAACATGATTACCAATGCAAATCCTCCTGTACTGGAGAAGTACAAAGATATTCACCTGACTACAGGCGACCTGGAACGACAGTTAAAAGCGGTAAGAGAGGTCGATTACGGACCGACCTCAGCAAATCAACCACCTGTAACTGAGCTTTCAGCAATCGGACTGCATGTTATACCCTATCCCAGGCAGGTGACTTCAACCGGGTCTGGTTTTAGTTTTAAGAATGACTTAACGATTGTGCTGGATAAAGATCATTCTGCTTCCGACCTTTTTGCAGCTGAAGAATTGATAGCGGATCTGAAGAATGAATGGGAGATTAGTGCAAAAATAGGAATAAGGGGAACATATCCATCAGTTATACTTACAAGACATCAGGCAGCAAAAACACTGAAAGATCAGGGATATCAGATCATAACAGGAGAAAAAGAGCTTGTGATTAAAGCCCGTGGAGAATCAGGTCTGTTTTACGGAACACAAACATTACTTCAGCTTATTCAGAAAACCGGCAACGGGTTTAAGGTTCCCGGTCTGGAGATAACCGACTGGCCCGATATAATGCAGCGTGCCATACATTATGATACCAAGCACCATCAGGACAAGGCCTCTTATGTTAAGTCATTTATAAAGGATCTTTCGAGATATAAGTTAAATATGCTTGTTTGGGAATGGGAAGATAAGTTTGCCTATCCAAGCCATCCTGAAATTGGCGCCCCGGGTGCATTTACCATAGAAGAGATGCAGGAATTCACAAGATATGCAAAAAAATACCACATACAGATTGTTCCTCTTGTTCAGGGGCTCGGGCATGTGAGCTTTATTCTTAAATGGCCGCAATACAAGCATTTAAGAGAAATAGAGGCATCGAACTGGGAATTCTGTCCGCTTAAAGAGGGCTCGTATGATCTCCTTTTTGACCTGTGGAAAGATGCAGTTGATGCCACCCCCGGATCGGAATATATTCACATCGGTTCAGATGAGACTTATGAACTGGCAGCTTGTGAAAAATGTAAGGCCAGATCAGAAGAGATCGGGAGAAGTGGTCTTTACCTTACATTTATTAACAGGGCCGCTGAATATCTTAAGAAAAAAGGCAGAAAAACGATGGCATGGGAAACACCTATGGGATGGAAAACAGGCAGATCTCCTGCAAAAGGAGTTGAGCCGGTCAGCGGACTGGTCTTTACTGAAAGCTATGATTACGAAACTCCTGATCTGAAATATGTTAAAGAGGCCAAATCACTTGGTTTTGAGGTGTTTGCCTATGATCCTAACCCGGGAGTAGTACCATTAATGGTTCCTTATGATTTTGAGAAAGGTGAAAGAGGTGAGTTGAGAACAGGTAGTCTTGAAAAGTCTTACAGGTTTTTATCCCATGCTGCAAAAACCGGAGCATTCAGCGGAATGATCTGTACCTCGTGGGATGATGATGGTCTGCACAACCAGATGTGGATGATGCATTTCATAAATGCAGCTGCATGGTCATGGAACGGTAGCAAGCCTGTGCTGGACGAGTTTAGAAAGTCATTTTTCACCAGTTATTATGGAGTGCCTGCTACGGGTATAGAAGAACTCTATAGACTTCTGAATGAGGGTGTTTACTATTATTCCAGGACAATGGAACGTAATGTATGGCACTATGGAGAAATCGGACAGACTCATCTGCCTGATCTTCCAAGAGGTGATGCATTGGAATACGATCCTTTCTGGAACACAGCCTATAAAGAAAAAGTAATCCTGTCAAAAGAAATACTGAATAAAATGAACAGGGCGCTGCAAATCATCTCTGAGAATAAGAGCGCAGGAGTCAGCCATGGTTATGATTTTGAGATATACCGTACAACAGCAGAGCTTGTGAAGCATACATGCCTTATTTACCTCGATCTGTCAAACCTTGAATATGCAATAAAAGAGGCTCATATTAACCGCTTTATTGATTATAATGTGTCGCTGAAGAGTTTGCTCAATGCTCAGCAGATAATCGAAAGTTCCCTTAAAAGAAGAGAAAATGTTTATAATGATCTGGTATCTGTTTATGAGGAAACCCGTCTGCCTAAAGGCTTTTCGACCAAAGACAAATCCTTCTTCTGGCAGCAGGACAGGGCCCGTCATTTTGCCTTTCGAAGACCCGATATGACCTTTCTGATCTATGACGAACAGTTACTGGATATGGAAGGCTATCTTGAAAAGTTAAAAGATTATATTGAATACTTCAGGGAAACCGCCATCAACTGATCCATTATATTTCCCGCCTGACCTATCCTTTGAGTCCACCGAAGCTTTACTCAAAGACGGATTAAACATCCCCGGATAACTCAAATCCCTGTCGGTAAGTCAGATTATCAAGGTCTGCTGCTTTACTGTCATTTAGAATGGTCTCATATTCAGGTGAGAATAGCAATTGCTTATTACCTGTGCGATATGACAGATTTGCAAGATGGATATGTACGGAACTGTTATGACCTTCAACAATACTGCCATTAGGCTGTTTCCTGGTTCTGATACAATCGATATAATTCAGAATATGAGCCTTAAGAGGGAAGATACCTTTGTCCTGGGTAACAAGTTTTTCATCTTTGTCAAATACCTGCCAGCCTCCTCCCATACGTCCAAGATACATCATCTTTTTTGTACCAAGAATATCCACCCTGGTTGAATTCTGCATCCATTTAGGATAGATTTTCCCCATACGGACATCCAACCCTTCCTTTTGCATATATGGCGTGCATTCTCCTGTTTCCAGGGTCATAACCCAGTCTCCAAAATCGAATGTTGTCATTTGATAATCAGGCACATCTCTCTTATCATTGAAGGAATATCTGCCACCCGAGCAATAGACCGACTTTGGTAAACCGGGAAACCCCAGTACCATTCTTGCCATATCAAGCTGGTGTATTGATCCACCTGATGTTACATACCCTCCTGAATAGTCCCAATAGTAACCCCACGATTTATGACGTGAAACATTATATGGCGCTTCAGGTGCAGGTCCCAGCCACATATCCCAGTCTATGGTATCCGGGGCATTGCTGTTTTCCTTTTCATTGAAAGGGACAGGTCCGTCGAGCAGTTCCCGAACATGAACAGATACAATATCTCCGAGTTCGCCACTCTTAATATAATCTCTTGCTGTAATTGCATAGTCGGCACTTCTGTTTTGCATTCCGCACTGAACAATACGCTCATACTTCATTGCAGCTTTTATCATCTGTTGTCCCTCAAAGATGGAATGTGAGACTGTCTTTTCAACGTAAACATCCTTCCCTGCCTGACAGGCCCATATTGCAGCCAGTGCATGCCAGTGTTCGGGTGTCTCAATAAAAACGCCATCAACCTCCTTATCATCGTACACCTTGCGCATATCTCTTACGGCAATGGGTTTGAATCCCTGGATCTTCTCAAGTTCTGCTATAGCCCGTCCTCCCCTTTCATCATCAACGTCGCAGACATATTTTATCATCATATTTTCACCTGCATTTGCTGCTTCAAGAATCAGGTTGGTCCCCCATGATCCGGCACCAATAAGCGCCAGGATCACCTTGTCGCTGGCGGGTTTTTCTTTACCTGCTGAAAAAGTTGGCTTAATTGTTTTCCTGTAATCAGGAATTTCGGATTTAACACTCTCTCCCTGATTAATTCCATCTTTATCACGGTTAAAAGATTTGCATGAAGCTGCAAGAGATACGCCAGCCGCTCCGGCTGCTGATATCTGAAAAAATTTCCTTCGTTTCACTTTATAATTATTTTATAGCACTGTATTTCAATATCATAGCACAGTTTGGCACAGAAAATATAACTACCTCGATAGAATATACCAGAGGGTTTTATACTGTGCACCGATATTTATAATCTGGTCACCTCCTTTTTTACTGACCTTCAATTGAGTTCTCTCTTTTCCTGCAGAATCGAGTGCATGTACTGAGAATTTTTCCATGTCCCTGAAGACAAGTCTTGCAGGAATACCTTCGGCCCTGGAGGGAGCTTTTCCCCATTCTCCTCCAAGAGTTGTGAATTTTTCATCCCATTTCCAGTCGGTGTTTTCAACCCGCCCGGCAGCTACCAGCAACACTTTTGATGACTCTTCTACAGGTTTTCCATCAAGTGAGGTTAATGTTATTGTTGCCCAGTTGTATTTTGTAGTATCCATCTGTATGGAAACAGAACCAAGATCAATATTCTTTCCTCCGATATATCCTATTGCTGCTCTTGCTGCAGGAGCATTTATTTTATATACTGCATTAATTGAATCTTTGTTGTTCCATTCTATCTCTCCTGTTTCACTTATCCATGGTCCGTCAGGTGCACTTACCGGCTCAGAGAGTTTAAGTTCAGCAGCTTTGGTGTCAACGCTGACCGGATGAAGAAGTGTAAGCGCATTAACAGATCCGGCAGCATCCCAAACATAATTCATGTTCGTAACATGTAGTTTCAGTCTGTCTCCTGCCTTTACAAGCTCGCCTATAACAGATTCTTCAGGTAAGCCAAGTTTGACATAATGTTCTCCCGGCTTAACTGCTCCCATTCTGAACATAACCACACCTGCAGGTATGAAAACCTGCTTCAGGGGATGTCCGCTTGTGTGGAAAAAGTTATTGATCTTTCCGGAATTATATGGGCTGCCTGTGCAGAAATGGTATATTCCGTCAAAATCCTGGTAAGCCGAATATGAGTTTAGCATCGGATACATTTCAGCGACGAAAAAATTAGGAGCAGGATGATCATACTCACTGATGGTGAAAGGCATTCCTTCAACCCTGTGCTGACCAAAACGAAGCAGCGTTCCTCCTTTTTTGTCAGATACCATTGATGAGTTCCTGATCCGCCAGTCGGTCCGGGACCAGCTTATGCCGGGAAACGAGGGATGTTCCCAGTATGCATGCATATCGATGAAATCTGCATACTTTGATTCCCTTAATACACCTGCCACCCCGCTATAGGAAGCCTGCGTCTCACTTAACAGCGCCTTTACTTTCAGATCATTCCTTAAATAATCTATCATCTCTTTTGCATAGGCCATTTCAGTATCAACAAGGAAACTCCACATGGCCTCCTTCTGCTTAGCGGTTGAACCATCGGAATAACCTGAAATGATCCTGATAATATCTGCTCCGCCAATACTCTTCTTGTAATCAGGATGAGAATTGAGCCATGTAGTCCATAATCCTCTGAGTGACGCCATATGTGCCTTGTTAAGCTTCGGCAGCAGGTACCAGCCCGAAAGAAGGGAGTTTTCGTTATTGACCTCAACAAATGCAACCGCAGGCTCGTCAGCGTATGTTGTTCCGGTATAGGGATTTTTATGTGTCAGAAGCATCTTTGCATAATCCTTCTGCATTTCAATATAGGGCCTGTAAAAATTATCTATCGTCTTACCGTAATTGAATTGGCCAATACCCTGGTAGTCCATCCCGTGATAATTGCCAGAAACATGAGTGTTTATGTTGGAATATATTCCATGCAATTTCAGCTGATAGATCAGCCAGTCAAGCTTATCCATCTGACCGGGATCAAGCGCTTTCTTATCCTTGTCCCATATACCACCCGGGGCAGACTGGTTGTCCATATGATGGAATCTCATCACATTCATGCCGAGTCTTTTCAGCCTGATTGCCAAAGCGGTTGCTGTCTCTTTATCGGGAAAGCAGGATCCGAATGTAAGATTATCGCCGAAGAAACGTATCCTTTCGCCTCTGCCATCAGCAAAATTTCCGTCTTTAAGGGTAATATAACCAGAGCTTCCGGCAATTTCAGAATTAAGAAAGGACATGTCAACAACAGTTGCAGTGGTGTCAAGGTCAGGAACAACAAAATCGAACCATCCATATTCACGGGTCTCATCTGCCTGCTGACATGAACTGATAATCAGGGCAATAAATATGGAAATCAACAGAAAATTATGTCTGCAATTACGGTTAGCTGATCTTTTCATATGTCTTTGATTAAGGTAATTGAATGAAATTGAGAAAATAAATATCCTCAATTTACAAAAAGAATCCGGATCTGTCAATATTACAGGAGAATAATATTCCGGGGCGCTGCACCTTAGAAAAATCTGGTTCAAATCGATTAGCTACAAATATTGCGGTGCTACGCACCTGAAAAACCCCTATCAACATAATATTGCTACAAATATTGCGGTGCTACGCACCTTAGAATACAAGATTGCTACCTAACAAATACAGATGTCAGGTATCAACAGGTGCAGAGCACCGAAATATTTGTAGCAGCAGAGCTGCGAAATATCTGTAGGTGCAGAGCACCGAAATATCTGCAGGTGCAGCGCACCGAAATATTTGTAGGTGCAGAGCACCGTAATATTATATTAATTCATCCTAATCTTCGAAAAATTCAAAAAGATATTCATCCTTGAATTCAACCTCATGTTCTTCAAGAATTTCCATATATTCTTCCTTGAATTTTTTCTTATGGTGATGTTCCTCCTGTGTCAGGATATATTTCACTACGGTATCAATTTGTGATCTTGAATGAGTGAAGGCACCATAACCTTTTTGCCATCCAAATCTAAATTTTGATAACCGCTTTTCTTTTATCCATGCATTGGTTGAAGTTTTTATTTCCTCAACCAAATCAGGAATTAATTGATTGATATTATATCCGATCAGGATATGAATGTGTTCAGGCATTGCAGATATTGCCAGCATTTTGTGACGATGGTTCTGGACAATTCCGGTAGCATACATTTCAAATTCATCCTTCCATTCTTTTTTGATGAGTGCATCACGGTTCTTCACCGCAAATATCAAATGGAAATAGCATTGGGTATAGGTATTTGCCATAATATGTAATTGTTTAGCGAGACGAATAATAAAGATAACAAATAACACAATTACATATACAACATTTTAATAAATATTTCGGTGCGCTGCACCTTAGAAGAATCTGGTTCAAATCGATTAGCTACAAATATTGCGGTGCTACGCACCTTAGAATACAAGATTGCTACCTAATAAATACAGATGTCAGGTATCAACAGGTGCAGAGCACCGAAATATTTGTAGCACAGAATCCGGAAAATACATCTATAGGTGCAGAGCACCTTAATATTTGTAGTAGCAGCAGAGCTGCGGAATATTTGTAGGTGCAGCGCACCGACAAATATACCTGATTAAAACAAACAGATTATTTCAACCTGTATTTGTCCTGAATTTCCGTGGCCTCTTTTAATTGCTCATCATAAGAAGGAATGTCAAATTCTTTAAGAACATCCTTCACTTTTATCTCAGGATCAAGGCTTT
>Ga0154516_1074_pt1 | contig 13082 bp, 9 predicted proteins | sample RifGroE2_FD_115995 | JGI IMG/M metagenome (GOLD analysis project Ga0154516, IMG submission 115995) | Bacteroidetes bacterium GWE2_41_25 | reverse complement strand
ATGCGATCCCTTCAACCAGATCTTATGGTTTTAATATCAAGCTTAGTTTCTAACCTATAAAGTATCTGAAAATGAAATATTTTAATAAAACACAATTAATATTCGCGGGACTGTTCCTAATTGTCAGTCTTCTCTCTTCCTGCACAAAGGATTTCGAGGAGCTGAACAAGAACCCGAACAGCCCGGTAGACGTTCCAGCTATCAATGTATTTACCAATGCTCAGGTTAGCGCTGTGGGCCGTCAATTAGGAGGCTGGATGCAGCATACCTACCTTGGTCCATGGAGCCAGCAGTGGTGTAAAGTACAGTATATTGACGAGGACAGATATATGCCTCGCGACATGTCAGGTGAATTCCAGGCTCCTTTTACCAGTGAGCTTAAGAACCTTACAATAGTTATCACAAAAGGAACTGAAGAAGAAAACGACAAGCTTGTGGCTGCCGCAAAGGTGCTGAAAGCGTGGGTATTTCTTTATGTAACTGATGTATGGGGCGATATTCCTTACTCAGAAGCATTGAAAGGTTTCGAAAAAGATGGCACTCTGAAACCCAAGTATGATAAACAGGCTACCATTTATGCCGACCTGCTTGTACAGCTTGAAGAGGCCAACGCAGCTCTTACAGGAACAGTAAGCTTTGGTTCGGGTGATCTTATCTATGGAGGTGATCCTACTCTCTGGAGGAAGTTTGCAAACTCACTCAAGCTGAGGATACTCAACCGCGCTGCAGGTACTCCCTGGTCACATACTTATAATATGGCCGGTGGAGGAACAGTAACAACAACTGCAGGTGCAGCGGCGCTGTCAGGCGCTGATGCACAGATTGCAGCTATCCTTGGCAATCCTTCAGCATATCCTGTATTTACTTCAAATGATGACAACGCAACCCTGTATTATCCTGGTCTGCCTTACAGGAACCCGATATTCAATGCTCTCTATACAAGGACAGACCAGGGTATCTCTGAGACAATGGTTGAATGGCTTCTTGCAAGAAATGATCCAAGGATACATATCTATGGCCAGCCAACACCCAACTCACAGGCTACTCCTCCTCTCAAATATGTAGGCTGGCAGAACGGGCGTGAAATTACATCTGCACCATTCCCTTCAGTTTCACTCCTGGGAACAGCTGTTGCTTATGATGAGAATGCACTTCTTTATGTAATGACTTATGATGAAGTTATGTTCCTCAAGGCTGAACACTACAAGCGCGTTGGAAACGATGCCGCAGCCCGGGCAGCATATGAGTCTGGTATTGCAGCTTCAATGGAAAGATGGGGTTGTGATGATGGTTCAACCGTTTATCCTACATGGGGTAAAACCTCTATCACAACAGGTTCAACCGGACAGGATGTTGATTATGCAGCATATCTTGTTCAGCCAAACGTAGCATGGAGCGGTACAGATGCACAAAAATTCCAGCTTATCTGCGAACAGAAGTGGGCTGCTATCTTTGGTCAGGGCATCGAAGCTTATACCGAAGTAAGAAGAACAGGTTTCCCGGCAAGAATTTTCGAGTATGAACTTGCAGGTGCTTACTATCCTAACCTTGGTCTTCCTATCAGGGTTCAGTATGCTCTCAGCGAGGATACATACAACACCGATAACGTTGAGGCTGCCAGGGTTGATCAGAAAATTGAAAGGATCAACGAAGGTATGTTCAGCACAAGCGGTACAGCCAGCCAGGTATGGTGGCATACCAGGAAAAATCCGATCCCGACTTCAACTGATGTTAAATAAAATCAGATAAATGTATTTTGATTGAAGAGAGTCCATTGGGCTCTCTTCTTTTTTGTTGTATATAATCTCTTGAACCTTTGCACGGCTTTCTGTAGTCCCTTTCACTTTGTGCCTTAAAATAACCCACCCCCCGCCCCTCCAGGGAGGGGAGCATTTCTGTCTGCCCCTCCGGAGGGGAACTAAAAGCCCTGAGCTCTCTGCCGTTGCGCCGTTGCGCCATTGCGCCGTTGCGCCGTATTATTCCACCTTCATACTCACAAGTTCCAGCCTTGTCGCAGTGGCACGCAGTACCTTTATCACAATGTTACCTATCCTGATAACGTCATTATTTCCCGGAATACTGCCGTGAAAATAGAGTATCATTCCTGCAAGAGTTTCAAAATCATCCTCTTCAGGAAGCTTAAGACCATACTTTTCATTCAGATAATCTATTTCAATGCGGCCAGAGAAGACATATTCATTACTGCTGACCACCTTTTCTGCCAGGTCATTTGTATCATGTTCATCTTCAATGTTTCCAACTATCTCTTCCAGTACATCTTCTATGGTAACCACTCCCGAGGTTCCTCCGAACTCATCAACGACCAGTGAGATGTTCTTCCTCTCGTCGACGAACATCTTCAGGAGCCTGTTTGCAGGCATTGTTTCCGGGACAATTGCCAGCTTTCGCAGAGAAGACCTGATGTCAGGCGGATTTTTAAAAATATCTTTCAGTTCAAAATAACCGATAATATTATCAATGGTCTCATCATATACCAGTATCCTCGATAAGCCTGTTTCAATAAACTTCTGTTTCAGCTCATCAAGGCTGCTTTTTATATCAAGTGCTACAATTTCCGTTCGTGGTACCATGCACTCCCTGAGCTTAACATTTGAGAAATCAAGTGCATTCTGGAAGATCCTGATATTGTGATTTTCAGGGTCCATATTCTCGCTTCTTTGTTTGCTATGATTTACAAAATGATCCAGGTCAACTTTACTGAAGACCATATCCTCCTGCCTCTTTTCTTCTGTCCTGATCCGGAGAACGATCCTTAGAAATAAGTTTGAGGCTTTAAGTGTGAATCTGCTTACCGGATAAAATAAAAGAAAGAAAAAAAGTGTCGGAATACTTAAAAGTCTCAGAAAAAAATTGGGTGATATTATAAATATTGTTTTAGGCAGGAATTCTGCTACGATCAGTATGATGGCAGTTGATATAATGGTGTTGATAATAAGAATAAGAAGTTCCGATTCAATGTAAACAGACAGCTTTGAACCTAACAGTCCGGAAAACACCAGACCATATATAACCAGGGCAATATTGTTACCGATGAGCATGGTAGCGATATATTGTCCCGGGTTATTGGTAAATAACTTCAGTATTCCTGATCCGAATGCACCCTGTTTCCTGTCGAGCTCTATCATGAACCTGTTGGAGGCAACAAAGGCTATCTCCATACCTGAAAAAAACGCGGAGAGAATTATTGCCAGAATTATGATCAGGATACCATCCATTAAGCAAAGTTAATTCTTTTTTCTTTGCTGATGTCTAAGCCAGGCAAAGAGCCCACCATACAATTTCAAGGACCGGTAATGATCTATTCCTCATCTTTAAGATATATCGTGGCGCTGACCTTTTTGATTTTCCGTTTTCTGAGGTGAGGATCTGACTCAAATCCTGTTCCCATTACGATCTGGTCTTCGTTTGTGAACTTAACAAACCGGTCAGAATAGATCAGGTCTTTTGCCTGGTCCCAGAAAAGGACCTCTGTTTCGAGTTTATCTTTATTTTCATTTATTACAACCACACTGTCCTTTAGCTCCCATACATTGTTCGACCTGGTATATTTTGCGTATTTGGAGATAACAGAACCTGTTGGGGATTTCTTTTTGTCATAAACATCGACATGGATACCCAGCCTGAACTCATAATAAGGCTCTGCAACGTTGTCGAATTGTTCCATAAGGGGCGACGTAAGTATCAGCTCGGTCTTACCCGAATCGGAGTATATTGTCTCAAATTCTCTGACACTGAGTGAAGGAAGGCTGAGAAAATCCGACTTTGGGATCTTTTCGTTCTTTTTTTCACAGGCAAAAAGAATCAGCGATAGTATCGGTAAAAATATTGTTAACCTGAAAATCTTATATGCAAGATCCTGATATTTCATAACCGGAAGGCTGATATTCAGCTATAGTAAAGTGCCAGTGGTCAATTATATTTACGTTGGATGAACCAGAAATCATATATATTAAGACTTCCGCCAATAGTTATCACTCTCTCCGTATGAAGGCCGGCAGCTTCGGAACCGTATCTTTTTGTATAGTCAACAAACAGGTTTATCCGCGATAAAGATCGTCGCATCGGGATCCCGATTCCAAAGCTGGCCCCGAATTCCCTTACCTGCTCTCCGTTGATGATAAGATAGTTATCACCCATATGAGCTCCTGCACGATACTCAATCCGTTTAATAAAACTGAAGTTGGAGAATTTCTCAGGAATTAATTCCAGTCCCCACATATATCTCTTCGTATCTGCAGCATAGCCGCTGTATCCCGGAATATCAGATTTGCTCCATTCAGCAGAGACAAAATCAAAACCGGTAGTGAATTTGTTCCTCTTGCCAAAGGTGATTCCGAACTTATAGTTACCGGGTAAATAAACCGGAGTTGAATCATCGGAAGTATATGAAACTGTATCAACATCATTGTATGCCGAGGTTCTTATGACCACGTTATCATAATCCGATTTGTAGGTTTTACCTCTTGTAAGTGAAAAACCGGCATTGAAGAAATAATCTTCACTGATATTGGCCATATACTGGATCCCATAATCAAAATTAATTCCGTGAACCCTGAGTTTCTCAGATGCGCTATTGTGATAATAGTTGTCAAGATCTTTAAACTGAAGTGAATAATTCCGTTCAAGCACTCCGAACATTATCGTCATATTTATCCCTGCTGAAAAGTTTTTGGTAATGTTTACCCCTGTCCCAAGAAAGAAGTTCGATAATCCGCCTTTCCCGGAATGGTACTCAGAGTAAGGACCGGTTAAAGGATCATAATTGCTGTCGCCCTCCTGAACTTCATCAGAGATATTGTAAAAACCATAGGTTACAGGAGCTATCCCTGTGGCAATTCCCCATCCCTTTTTAATCGGGAAACCCATATAGAGATGGTTGAAGTTTATATCATTGGACGAATATTTGTTATCCCATTCCCGGAGTTGACTTATACCGAAGTCAAATCCGAAATCAAAGGAGAATGAATTGGTATCGAGGCTGCTGTATGACGCCGGATTCATCAGAAAAATTGAATTATTGTCCCTCATCGCGGTACCAATTCCTCCCATACCGCGGCTTTTAAAAGATCCCTGAGATTCAATGGCGCCTATGTTGAACCTTGAATATGGTGAATTGAGTTGTTTCTGGGCAATAGCTGTGAAAGAGTATGATAACAGAACAATAAGATTAATTATAATCAGTCTTTTATGCATTGTATTCCAGAATATAGTTCAAACCCTCGATCACAATATCAGACATAAAAGTGACCTCACGATTTAATTTGTCTTTAAGGTAATCGCTGTCGCCGCCTGTTAGTATGATCTTACAGCTTTTATGCTTTTTTTTAAACGTGCGAATATACTCATTTATTTCATATATGCTCCCCTTTAATACTCCGGCAAGAATGGCATCATTGGTATTAAGACCGGGAAAGGTAAAGTTTTCTCTGACTGAAAGAAGCGGTAGCCTGCTTGTGAATTTGTGAAGCGCTTTAAACCTCATTTCAATCCCGGGCGAAATGTTCCCTCCCTTATATACAGTTCCATTAAGGAAGTCATATGTAATTGCGGTACCGGCATCAATTACCAGTATATCTTCACCGGGGAAGAGATTGTATGCACCGGCAACACCCGCTAAGCGGTCAGTCCCAAGTGTCTCTGGTGTTTCATATTCAATCCTGAACGGAAACTTTGATTTATATGTCAGTATATGTACAAACGGAATGTGGGAAACAAGGAGGTCCGTTACAAAGTGAGGCAGCCTTTTTACTGATGAAACAATAACCTTCCTGAGCTTCCTGTCAGTAAGTTTTTTTTCAAATTCTTCACAACTAAGATCATTGATCCTTGAGACAGATATTTTATTACCGCCTTTAAAAACAGCCAGTTTTGTACTGGTATTTCCTATGTCAACTATGAGGTTCATGGTGTGAATTAATGAACAAAGGTAGTAATAAGTGCCTAAAGTGCCTAAAGTCCGGAGTGCCCAAGGTACTTAAAGTTCCATGAATTCATTTAACACCTTGATTGCAGCCTTAACTGATCTTACATCCGATATTGTAAGGCTAAGCTTCGATTTCTTCTGCTTCATCGTCATCTGTTTGTGATTTCTGTTTACATGGTTCATTATTGATACAAACAGGGGAGTACGGTAAAAGGGTGATTTCTGATCTGAAATAAAGAATGCAATGAGCAGGTTGTTTTTCAGCAGGATTTTTTCAATTCCGAGTTTTCCTGCGATCCATTTGATCCTGACAATGTCAAGAAGAGCTTCTGCCGTAGGAGGAATGGGGCCGAACCTGTCAATAAGCTTTTTCGCAAATAACTCCAGTGACTCATTTGAACCGATCTCATTAAGCTCTTTGTAGAGCCTTATTCTTTCCGAGATATTTGATACATACTCGTCGGGGAACATGATCTCAAGATCAGTGTCAATCTGAAAATCAGATACATATTGTTTCTCTCCGCCTTCTTTTCCCGTTTCTGTCTTTACAGGTTCAGCCGGTTGCAGGGTTTTATCCGATTCCCTGATCTCAAGCATTGCCTCATTAAGTATCCGCTGGTAAGTTTCAAATCCCACATCGGCAATAAATCCGCTCTGTTCTCCACCCAGAAGGTTCCCCGATCCCCTTATGTCGAGGTCCTGCATAGCTATGTTGAAACCGCTTCCCAGTTCTGAATATTCCTCTATTGCCTTCAGCCTTCTTCGTGCCTCATGTGTAAGAGTTGTAAGCGGTGGTGCAAGCAGATAACAGAATGCCTTCCTGTTTGACCGGCCAACCCTTCCTCTGAGCTGGTGAAGTTCTGAGAGCCCGAAATGATGGGCATCATTAATGAATATTGTATTTGCATTTGGGATATCAAGTCCCGATTCAATAATTGTTGTAGCAATCAGGACGTCATAATCTCCCTGGATAAAGTCGAACATGACATTTTCTACATGCGGACCATCCATCTGCCCATGAACTATGGCCGTTTTCACATTCGGGCATATCCTGTTGATGTGAGCCTGGATCTGTTTAATATTCTCCACTCTGTTATGTATGAAAAATACCTGTCCGTTCCTCGCTACTTCATATTCAATACCCTCTTTTATAATTTCTTCATTATATCCATGAAGTTCGGTTACAATAGGCATCCGGTTCGGCGGGGGTGTGTTGATTATGGAAAGATCGCGAGCGCCCATAAGTGAAAACTGAAGGGTTCGGGGAATGGGAGTAGCCGTCAGAGTAAGAGTATCAACATTAGCCTTTAGTTTTTTAAGTTTTTCCTTAACTGAAACACCGAATCTCTGTTCTTCATCAATTACGAGCAACCCCAGGTCCTTGAACTTAACATCCTGTCCGACAAGCTTATGTGTTCCAATGATTATATCTATCCTGCCTTCCGCCAGGGCGGCAAGTATCTTCTTCTGATCAGCAGCTTTCTTATGCCGGCTTATATATTCAATATTACATGGATATCCCTTGAGCCTCGACGAGAAAGTCTTGTAATGCTGCAGTGCAAGAATCGTTGTTGGCACAAGAACTGCAGTCTGTTTGCTGTCGGAAGCCGATTTGAAGGCAGCCCTGATGGCAATTTCTGTCTTCCCGAATCCCACATCACCACATACAAGCCTGTCCATGGGATGCTCTGCCTCCATGTCTCCCTTAACAGTCACTGAGGCGGTAAGCTGATCAGGGGTATCCTCGTAAATGAAGGACGCCTCAAGCTCACGCTGGAGGTATGAGTCAGGTGAAAATGAATAACCCGGCGAGGACATTCTCTTCGCATAGAGAAGTATCAGGTCTTTTGCAATATCTTTTACCCTGGCTTTGGTACTCTGTTTAAGTTTCTGCCAGGCACCTGAACCAAGTTTGTAGATCTTTGGTTCCGAATTGTCTTTCCCTTTGTATTTAGAAATCCTGTGTAGTGAGTGGATTCCAACATACAGAATATCATTGTCCCTGTATACCAGTTTAATTGCTTCCTGTATCTTTCCATTTACCTCTATTTTTTCAAGTCCTCCGAATTTACCTATTCCGTGATCGATATGCACTACATAATCGCCGGGATTCAGCCCGGTAAGCTCCTTCACGGAAATACTCTCTTTTTTTGTAAAGTAACCTCTGATCCTGAATTTATGGTATCTGTCAAAGATCTGATGATCGGTGAATACTGCTATTTTAAGGTCGTGATCGGTGAATCCGCTGTGTAGATTGATAAGCAGAGGATTAAAACCCACCTCCGGATTGATTTCGCTGAAAATATCCCTTAGCCTCTCAATCTGTGATTCGCTCTCAGAGATAATATATGTGGAATACCCCTCAGTATCATTTGAGAGCAGCCTTGAAGCAAGAAGATCGAAGTTTTTGTTGAACACAGGTTGCAGTTCAGTACGGAATTCAAATCTTGCATCGGGTTGAAACAGAGATTGTCTTCCGAATTCAACCATTCTGAATCTCCTGCACTGTTCAAGAAAATCATTACCGGTTGTGATACGATCCTTTTTATCGGAAGTATGACCCGACTCTTCCCTCTGCGTGGTCTGAAAGAAGATATTATTGATCTTTTCCTTTATATATGCTGCCTCCTCGATCCATATCACAGAGGATGGAGGAAGGAAATCGGTAAATGAATCATTGATCTCTTCAATTGACAGATCCTGAATGTTTGGGATGATTGATATTTGTTTATGAGTGCTAACGGATAGCTGATCGTCAGTATTGAATGATCTTATTGTTTCCGCCTCCTCACCGAAAAAATCGATTCTATAGGGGAGATCAGCTGAATATGAGAATACATCTGCTATACCTCCTCTTATTGCATACTGACCGGGCTCATAAACAAAATCGGTACGGGTAAAATTATACTCGCGAAGAATCTCCTCGAGAAATTCAAGTGAGAGTCTGTCGCCTTTGTTTATATTGAATGTGTTCTTCTTAAGGTTCCTTCGGCTGATAACCTTTTCCATTGCCGATTCGGGATATGTAACTATGATCCCTTTTCGTTTTCCTGATGCCAGAAAGTTAAGGACCTCTGTCCTCAGTACAATATTTGCAGGTTCTGTCTGCTCATACTGTACAGAACGTTTATATGTGGAAGGGAAGAAAAATACAGAATCTTCTCCCAATAGCGATACAAGATCATTATAGAAGTATGCCGCATCCTCTTTTTCCGGTATCACAACAACATGAGCGCATTGTGTTTTGTGGAATACAAGAGAGAGAATCATCGCCTTTGATGAGCCTGAAAGTCCTGTTATCCCGATGTTTTTGAACTGATCTGAATTGACTGACTCTAACAGTGAGGGAATTACCGGATGTAAATTGTAATGGTCTGTTATTTTATTCTCTTTCATTTGCCGGAATTAAGTGGCAAATTTAACTTTCAGGTTGGTCACTGACAAGGAATGACTCTATTTTACTTACCATGTTCTTTGATCCGGCATAAAATGGTGAGCGCTGATGCAGCGATAAAGGCTGTATATCCAGTATATTGCGTACCCCGTCGGAGGCAGCTCCCCCAGCCTGCATGGCAATAAAAGCAATAGGATTACACTCATATACCAGCCGGAGTTTACCTTCAGGCATATTCACATTTCCCGGATAAAGGAAAACTCCTCCCTTAAGAAGATTTCTGTGAAAATCTGAAACAAGCGATCCAATGTATCTGGATGTGTAAGGCCTGCCTGATACTTCATCTTCCTCCTGGCAATATTTAAGATAGCTTTTTACTCCCTGCGGCAATTGCAGGTAATTACCTTCATTAACAGAGTAGATATGTCCATCTTCAGGTGATTTTATATCAGGGTGAGAAAGGCAAAACTCTCCGATTGACGGATCAAGAGTAAAACCATTTACTCCAAAACCCGTTGAATAAACAAGCATTGTTGAGGATCCGTAAATGATATAACCGGCAGCAACCTGTTTTGACCCTTCCTGCAGGAAATCCTCATTTTTTACTTTCTCACCCCTCGGTGTAATCCTTCTGTAAATTGAGAAAATTGTTCCGACTGACACATTATAATCTATATTGGAAGAGCCATCAAGAGGATCAATGCAAACAACATATTTCCCGTTCTCCGCAAGCGGGTCAGAAAAAACAATTTCATTCTGATTCTCTTCAGTAGCAATTCCGCAGCACTCTCCACTCGAAAGCAATGCCCCAATAAATACTTCATCTGCATAAACATCGAGTTTCTGTTGTGATTCTCCCTGAATATTGACATCTCCTGAGAGTCCGATTATGTCGACTAAACCCGCCTTGCTGATCTTTTTATTCACCATTTTTGCAGCGGTTCCTATATGATGCAACAGGCTGGAAAGTTCTCCTTTAGCAAATGGAAAATCTTTCTGCTTCAGGATAATAAAGTCGTTGAGTGTTGTAACCTTATAGCTGTTCATATGCCCCGGACAATATTAAAATGCAAAGATACTATATCTTACAATATTCATTTGAGATTACTACTGATGCGTTTAGTTTTCAATATGAATCGTGACGCGAAGTGGCATAGGCGTTAACTTAAGGATAGTTTTGTTGCAGGATAGAATAGAAGAAGTTTCCCCCCGCCGGGGCGGGGCAGGCTCTCCTTTTGAAGGGGGCTGAGCGTTAAGAATTTGCCCGGTGGGCAAATTTAGCGAAGAGCCAGACCGCAGGGAAGGCGCCGGGATAATTGATTATCTGATGTTTACAAAGCTAATTTCCCGGCCGGGGTGGTTGATTTGCCTATCCGGTCGATTCATTTCTTTTATTTAAAACTTTCCTTATCTTACTTTTTATATATTCAGGTTCCTGAAATACAAATCTGTTTTCAAACCTTAATACTATGAATCCCAAGCCCTCCAAATAGTTATCCCTGATTTCATCTTTCTCTATTTTTTGAGATTCCCTGTGGGGATCTCCGTCAAGTTCAATAATAAGTTTCTCTGAAGGACAGCAGAAGTCAACAATATAACTACCAATACTGTATTGTCTTCTGAATTTTCTTCCTTCAAGTTTTTTTGATTTTAGCTCCTCCCATAATTCTGCCTCAGCCGAAGTAGACGTGTTCCTGAGAGATGATCTGAAAGATTTAAGGTCTTTTCTGTTGAAGAGGTTTTTGTTTATCATAGATATTAAGTTAAATAAAAATGAATAAATCAACCACCCCGGCCGCATATTTTCATTGTAACATATTAATTATCTGTGTGCTGCGGCCACCCCTCCTTCAAAAGGAGGGGAAACTTATGAGCGAACTAAATTTCAAAAAAATCCGTTTACCTTTATTCATCCTCCCTGCAAATCCTTTCTCAGACTCCTTAAGTTAACGCCTATGCCCTCCGGGGTTAAAACATAAATTCTAATTAAAAAATCAAAGAACGCTTATATTGATTTTATTATGAATACTTTATGCAAATTATTTAAAAATTAACGCATCACTACTAATTTGAGATCATAACTATTGAACTTCTGAATACTGTATTTTGAAAACACTTACTGATGGAATTGGTTTCTGAATATGTTGTCTTAATTTTATCCTAAATTAAAGATTATGAAGGTTTATAAATTCGGAGGCGCTTCTGTAAAGGATGCATCAGGAGTAAGGAATCTTGCAAATATTGTTTCAAAGGAAAAGGAGAATCTGGTAATTGTAGTTTCGGCTTTCGGAAAGACAACCAATGCCCTGGAAAAAGTACTTAAAACCCGCCTTGGCGGTGATAAGAGCTATTTAGATCAGCTGGAGGAAATAGGAAAATACCATCAAACAGTATGTGAGGAGCTTTTTAATGATAAGACTGCAGCTCTAAATAAAATGAAATCCTCTGTTGAAAACCTGAAGGAGTTTCTTTCATCCGGGAATAAAGGCATTTATGATTATGAATATGATCAGGTTGTATCGTATGGTGAGATATGGTCGACCATAATTGTAGCAGAATACCTGAAAACAAAAATTGAATCTGTTGAATGGATTGATATTAGGAACAACCTGGTAACTGATAACCGATTCAGGGATGCAAATATTTTGTGGGATGAAAGCAGTTTAAGGACAAAGACTACTTTCAACTTTGAGGATTACAGAATTTATGTTACACAGGGTTTCATCGGAGGCACTTCGGGAGGAGAAACTACAACCCTTGGCAGGGAAGGGTCTGATTATACTGCCGCTATTCTTGCCAATATGCTTGATGCTGAAAGAGTTGTTTTCTGGAAAGATGTACCGGGTATGCTGAATGCAGATCCAAAGTGGTTAACTGATGCATATAAGCTTGATGAGATATCTTATAAAGAAGCAGTTGAGATGACATTTTCGGGGGCAAAGGTAATACACCCTAAAACAATAAAACCTCTTCACAATAAAGATATTCCCCTAAATGTAAGGTCATTTCTGCATCCTGAAGAAAGAGGAACAATAATAAAGGCAGATCCTGCGACAGGAGATTTTCTTCCTGTTTATATAAAAAAGGAGGATCAGATACTTGTATCTATTCTGCCAAAAGATTTTTCATTTGTGATAGCTGATAATCTGAGCCGGATTTTCCATATTTTCATGACCAATGGAATAAAAGTGAATCTTGTTGAGGCAAGTGCCATAAGTCTCGATGTTTGCATTGATGATGACAGGCGGAAGGTCGAAGCATTGCTGGCCGATCTTAAATCAGAATTCTCAGCAGTTTATAATGAGAATGTGGAGATGCTTACAATCAGGCATTATACTCCTCCAGCTGTTAATAAAATAACAGAAGGTCGTGAAATTCTGCTTGAACAAAGGACCAGGAGCACTGTAAGGTTTGTGGTGAGGCAGATTGCTTCGCTTCGCTCGCAATGACAGAAATGTTAAAAGGGATTTGTGATTATTGTTGAGGATTGCTTCGCTTTACTCGCAATGACATAGACGTTAAATAGATTTGTGATTGTCAGTAGTGCAGAGAGATAATTGACTGTACTGTCATTGCGAGTTACGCGTCAGTGTGGCAAAGCAATCCTAAGCTTCATTCACAAATTAGCCAAAGATTATTTAAAGTAAGGTAACTAATCAGTTTCTATGAAAATATGGTGTTATTAACAATTTTTGATTGAAGTTAACATGTTTTTGTTTTTGATTCGAGTTTTTTTGTAGAAAT
>Ga0154516_1043_pt1 | contig 14567 bp, 11 predicted proteins | sample RifGroE2_FD_115995 | JGI IMG/M metagenome (GOLD analysis project Ga0154516, IMG submission 115995) | Bacteroidetes bacterium GWE2_41_25 | reverse complement strand
ATACTGCCATAAAAAACAATCGAAATGTGGTAGAAGCTTTAAATGTTATCGCCAATTATAAAATAAACTGATTAGTTACAAAGTTAATTCATTTGACTTAGAATAAAAGAAAATATTATCATGTTTTCTTTGGAATTGATTTTTTGCCAAATTACCCGTTCTGTAATGCCAAATTATTTCATTTCTAAAATAATTATAACCAAAAATTTCATCAATAATAGGTTTTACATATTGTCCAGCATGCCAGTCTAAGTGAATATATATTGAACCCTTTTGAGATAAGAGTTCTTTCATTATTTGTAATCTTTCATAGATCCAAGGAAGAAAACTATCCAATCCATCGCCCCAAGTGTCCCTATAAGCTTTTTCCTCTAAAATGGAATGCTCCTTTGTTACTTTATTGTCCCCAATTTCAACATTTGTCTTAAAATCAGCTCCAGTAGCGAAAGGGGGATCGATATAAATAAGATCGACCTTGCCAGCAAACTTCTCAAGCAGGCTGCTCATAACAAACTTATTATCACCCCAGATAAGTTTGTTTTTCCAGCCATCCTCAAATGTTGCTCCTTCATTACCTTTCCAAGTGTCAAAGAGAGATGATTGAACAGCATTGTCGCTTTGACCAATTCTTGGAGTATTCACTACCTCGACAATTTGAAACGGATAAGGCCCCGGTTTTTCAAGAGGTACTAATTTACCCTCTTCATCATATTTTCCCTTCCAGACAAGTTCAGTGCGCTTAATATCAATTTTAGCCATAATTCTATTTATTTCTTATTTTTTGTTTTTCTTCTTAGCTTTTGTACTGTTTTCTTTCCTTTTGCAGTAAGGCGGTACTGCTGATTCTTACTTGTAAGAGCATCAGGAATCGTCATTTCAATATAACCTGTCTTCATTGCGGGATTAAGATAATAATCAACAAAGCTTTCTCTGTGTTTCAATCGCAGTTCATCCTGTATTTTCTGTCTTTTCATACGTCCTTTCATTATTAGGATGACCCTTCTTACAGGTTCAGGAATTTCAGTAACATCTTGTCCGGTATCTTGTCCGGTATCTTGTCCGGTATCTTGTCCGGTATCTTGTCCGGTATCTTGTCCGGTATCTTGTCCGGCATCTTGTCCGGCATCTTGTCCGGCATCTTGTCCGGCATTTTTAATATTACCTCTAATATCAGCTCTTCCTTCACTCGTACCGGAAATGACTCCCCGGCGCCAGATAATAATTTTAAAATCCAGGCCCGATTCGAATTCTGGTTCCCTCAATCCAGCTGCTAAACATCTTTCAACAAGGTCAGGAATACCTGTTCCCAGCTTCTCTATATATGCGGCATAGAACATTGGATCAGCCAAGAGAGGATTTGCAGGGATAGATCTTCTCTCTGTTTTGATAGTATCAAGAGGAAGTTCATGCGGCAGATGACCCGGATTTGTGACTTCGAGCCTGTCGCGAAAGAGCATTACCTGAACAGAGCCATTACTTGTATAATCTCTGTGCGCAACTGCATTTACGATAGCTTCAGCGACAGCGTCGCGTGGAATTTCATACTCAGTCGGAACACTAACTCCCCTTTCACGGGTTCCAACACTAATATCTATCCGTGAGAGTACAAAATCTACTGCCTGATCAACAAGCTGAAAGACATCCCCTTTATAGATCTGGTACGATTGTATTGGCTTATTGAAAGTTGTTCCAGTGAATTGTGCACATTTTAATTCCGAACTGACAAAGTACTTTTGAGGTTGCCTGCCAAAAAGCAGCATTGCAGCATTTGTTAACTCACCCTGTGGAAAAAGATTAAGATGCTGTAGAACAGTTTCAGGTTCAGTTGTTTCTGAAAGAGGGAATGATCTCTTTTCCCTGGCTAGGCGAACAAACCATAAAACACGATCAGGATCTACATCAGATATTGTTGTCCCTCTGCAAATTGAAGCATCAAATGGCCCTGTCCTTATGATCCCCTTTTCTTCCAGATACCTTATAATTGAGGAATATACGGCATTTTTCAGGTTTATTGCGTTATTAAATTTCTTACGAACCAATTCTTTTTCCGCTCTCTTAATCAGGGATACTTCTCGTGGATCCCTTTCAGAAGTCGAATGGCTGCTTAAGAAGATAAGCCTAGTTTTATTATCAGAACATGCAGAAGTAAACTCATGTTCTGTTGGAGAGATCCCCGAAGGGTCCGGATTACCATATTCCTTCCCGAAAATTCCTAAGTAAATATCGCATTGGCGGACCTGCTCAAGATAAGCTGTATCAGGCTTAATATCTGCAGCCGGGAGCATTTCAAAAATGAACGGGTCGGTCAGTTTTCCGAAAAGCGCATCAGAAAGCAGATACTCATAAAGCATCTTCCGTTCATCAGCAAATTCAGATTGCACCGAGCTTATGAAAATCTTTATCCTTCTCATTTTTCTACTCTGCAATAGTATTTAAAATCACATTCTTTACATACCCTGGTTTTATCAGGTTGTTTTCTGATCGCAAAATCGCGATCCATAATACATTTAGCCACTCCATCGAAATACTTTCCAGCCTCTTCTACCAGCCTGGGATCATAATCAATTTCCATGAGTGCATCCTTTCGCTTTTCTTCGGATGTCCAGTAGATGTACAATCTTTCAGGCTCTTTTGCATACCTTTCTTTCAGGATGTATGCATAAAGATTAAGCTGTTTTCTTATCCTTTCAATTGATGGATCGTTTTTACCAGGCTTTACCTGCGATTTAAAATCGAGCAATTCAAGCTTATTATCATGGCCAAGTAATAAATCAATCTTGCCATTCATTATGTAGTTATCTTTCTCAATTGATACATCAACCTCAGTATCGATTACTCTTTTTAACAAGTCCTTATTGTTCTTAAAATAGATCAGTACATGTTTTAAAGCTTCTTCTTTTTGCTTTACTCCAATAGGCCGCATACCATTTGCCAGAAGACCACGGTAATTATTTTCAAAATCATCAACTATCTGTGATTCTGCTACTTTCTCACCATCAAGAATGCCGCGGTGAATATCTTCAATAGTCTCATGTACGAGTGTTCCGAACAGTATCTGTCCCGTACGGCTTGGTGTAAAGTCATATTCTTTGAAGAACAAATACTGCTGAGGGCAGGTCTCATAGACATTTATATGAGAAGTCAGGGAAAGAGATTTCTTTGGGACAAATGGAGGTTTTGATTCAAATTTCTGCGCTTTTAGAGTTTCCTTTTTAACATGCGGCCATTGATCAAGACCTTCCCAAATGGGATCAAAAAAATCCTTAGGTTCGGTTGATGTTGTCAAAACCAATATTTTCTGGGGCCTTGAGAACGCTACATAGAAACACCTGGCCCAATCGAATTGTGTTATTCTGTTTTCAGGTTCGAAAGGTGCTCTTTTATAATATGGATATAGTTCACGATCGATATATTTCTCAACTCTGTAATTTTTATCCAGAGAACCAACTACGACAACAGGAAATTCAAGACCTTTTGACTGATGAATTGTCATAATCTGAACATATCCCTTTGGAATGGGATTTTCCTCATCCTCAAATTCATTCTGTCCGGTATTAAAAAGAAGTCGTAAGAAACTGTTAAAAAGGCGATATTTTATGGCACTACGACTTTTTGCAGTAATTACTTCATGAGAATAATAAGTCTGGAATGTACTTATTAATGAAGTCAAAGAGGAAATATTTCTTGCTCTGTTTTCATCTTTAAGATAATCTGAAAAAGGTTTATGAGCACATAGCTGGTAAATAATATCAACAAGGTTTTCATCGATGGCTTCTTTCCCTGTCAGGTTATTTACTTTCTCTGACATCCTATGCAAATAATCCGTAAATGAACCACCAATAAATGGTTTCATCAGCAGAAGACCATTTTCAATGACTTCGCGGTGATCATAATTTTCAAGATCATTATCTGTGAAACCGAAGATTAGAGCATAGCTGGCGATTATCAAAAGGATTTCCTCATTTTCAAAAAAAGCTCGTGCCCTGGGACAGAATGCCCTAATATTTCTTGCATTAAGAGCATCAATATAAGGGCCGCTGTGTTCAAGACGAACACTTCTGAGCAATAATGCCACATCACTGGGATCCTGGATTATTTTATTTCTGAGAAGATATTGAACCATGTCGGCAAAGCGAGTGGCTTCATCTGCATGTCCATTTCCCCAGATTGCAAATACTGCAGGATAATTTGGAGACGTTGTAGTATCTGCTGGTCTCAATTGTTTATTGGGATATCTGAAATTTATTTTGCCGGAAGGATCTTCCCAATCGACCTGAGAAATAAAGTTATTGTAAGATTCTATTATAGTCTTATGTGATCTGTAATTTTCAAGCAAAGATGTTGTCCTGCAATCTTTGAACTTCCCTTCAAACTCAAGAATATTTCTGACGGTTGCACCCCTGAATCGATATAGCGCCTGGTCTTCATCTCCAACCACACAAAGATTCTTGTGCTTTGATGACAATTTTAAAGCTATCTGCTCCTGGATGTAATTAGTGTCCTGGTATTCATCAATCAGAACATATTTTATCTTATCCGTTATTTTTTTATTACTGATTTTATTAAGAAGCAGATCATGAAAAGTCTTTTGTAAGAATGCAAAATCAAGCCTGTTATTTTCAATAAGAAGATCTCTGTAAGTGATATATGAATTGCCAATCATTTGCATAAAATCATCATCAGATTCAACAAGGTCATCAGGTTTGATCAGTTCTTCTGTAATTTTATCGAAGTACTTCTTGATTCGGTCAATAGTAGACCACTTACCAGTCCACCGGTTATAAAATGCCTTGACAATTTTATAAGGTTCAACAATTTCACTAAAATGTTCGTTTATAAATAGAGAAGCTGTAAGATCATCTAAAATGATATAATTCTTTTTAAGTGCAGTTTGTTTAATGTTTGCGGAAATGAATGTATCACAGATACTATGAATGGTGCCTGTAATTAATTCATGAAGACTTGCTTTATAATTAAGCTTTTTCGCAAACTGGCTTAGCCTGTCTCGCAGTTCAAATGATGCTTTTTCTGTGAATGTTGTTAATACGATTTCATTTGGCTGTGCTTTCCCTGACAGGAGCAGAAAGAGAGTGCGTAAGGTTAGTGTAAAAGTTTTGCCAGTGCCTGGCCCTGCAATAATTAAAGATGGCCCTTCAGTACCAAATATAGCTTCTCTCTGGCCCTTGTTAAGGTTTGGGAATGTATCCAATATAGCTTTTTTGGCATTATCCATTACAGCAATTTATTTTCCTTAAAGCTGAAGTATTTATCTTCGGATACTATGATATGATCATAGATTGTAATGTTAATCAATTTTGCAGGGATTTCTATGGCTTTTGTTATTGTTCTATCTTCTTCTGAAGGTTGAGGATTTCCATTTGGATGGTTGTGAAGAAGAATTATTGAATAGGCTTTGTTTTTAAGGGCAGTTTCTACAATCTGTTTGGGATAAACAGTTGTTTTGTCTGTTAGACCTTTTGAAATCAGGTCGGCTTTAAGTAAGGCAAATTTACTGTCAAGGGAAATAACCCAGAATTGCTCTTCTTTTACGAATCCAAGCTTTGATTTGCAAAAGCTCATAAGGCTTTCTCGTGATTGACTTACCGGTATGTTTTTTATTGTTTCAAACTGATATAATTCGGATACTTCTCTTATAAAACGCCTGAGAGTTAATGCTTTATCTTTGAAATAGTTAATTTTTTGGAGTTCGCTTTCTTCTGCTTCAAAGAATCCCTTTAAAGATCCAAATCTTTCTATAACCTCCTTGGCTTCTTGTTTAACATCCTTTTGCGGGATTACAAAAGTCAGGAAGAGTTCGATAATTTCATAATCCTGTAATCCATTAATTCCGTGACTATTAAATCGGTCACGGAGCCGTTGGCGGTGGTTTAGGAAGTGAGGGTTGTCTATTTTTGTTTTTGTCATGGTATAAATAAATTGTCTCGGCGGCAAAGGCCGAGTAGATGGATACAGATCGTCACCTCATTATTTAGTTGTCGGGATAGCAAAGTCCTGGTAAGCAGGTAGGAGTTATCGTGTCATGATTAAGTTGTCTAAACGGTGGAGTCTGGGTAGGCAAAAAAGGGCCTTTGGGTTACTGAGTGAATAGAGTCTGTAGCAGGAAATCAGAATCTAGGTAGAATCCTTGTTCCAACTGCAAGGAGCGAAGCATGACACATTTTTTACCGGCCTAGTACAAAGTTTATTGACTTATATGAGTGTCCCGGTATAAATTTGATGGCTAGCAGGTCACAAGGCAAGGTGCTGAGAGTTTTTTTGTCAGGACTGGCGTGGTCATTTTACCGGCTATTGCAAATCCGGCCTGGGAGTAAGAAAAAATTGTAAAAAATGTGACAAAAAAAATGCCCTTTAGAATTATCCATGTCAGCGGTTGCATTATTTATCCCATTCATACCTAAATCCATTATAATATGTTTTTGGATTTACTCCTTTTATAAAATTTGAAGGGAGGTTCTTGACTAATTTATATTTAGTTATGAATCCTCTTTCTTCCCATTTCTTCCCTATTGAAAGAGAATTTATTAAAAATATCCCTAGTTCATATTGAGAGAGTTGAGTTCTTAGGATTTTGACATATTTGTACTTATTCTTCTGACTTAAAAACTTTGTACTGTCCACGAATTTTACGGTCAAAAACATATGTCTGAAATAATGACCTAGTCGTACTTGATGCCCTCCGAAATATACAACACCTGGGTTATAACTTGTTTTTATTTGGTATACTTCATCAATTATTTCATGTACTAAGGTTGAATTATAATCAGATAAAGAGCTTAGTAAGTCCTCTCTCGCACTTTTTGAGACGCCAAAATATAGGATTAAATATGAGATTGTTATAGAAGCTTTTTCCTTATCCTTAGAATCAATAAGTTCACATTTATCTATTTTATCTTTTGCAATTTTAAACAATTTCATGAATTGGAGTTTTATTTCAATAAACACTCTTGTGCCATTATAATATTTATCCTCCTTTGACCATGGAACTCGATGAACCATCTGTTGAACATTGTCCCTATGAAATCTAAGTAGGTCAAAAAATTTTGTTTCAAATTGTTGTATTTGAAACGACTTTCTTTGAACAGAGATAGTTTCATATATGAGTAGAAACCCTGCCAAAGAAAGTATTGGCCCTACAACTCCAGCAATAAAATCACCATAGTTGCTAGCTAAGGATGGATCTATAATACCACTTCCATCATTAAAGCTTTTATTAAATGCAAAAGCTATAATTAAAGAAATTCCAATCGAAGATAAAATGAATGCAATCCAAATGCTTGCTGTCCAACGTTTCATTTTTTGATATTTTAAGGTTAAGTCTTGATAAGAAATTAATAAAGGATTCTAGTCTGTCAATGTTTTACTGTTAACTAGTTTTATGAGCAGGACTTTTTTAGATAGGGATAACACTACAATCAAGATCAAAGTCGTCTAAACTTTCATATTCAAGTTTTGAATTAAATAGAGAGTTTTTTTGATAGGGCCAAATTCTGAGGTTCTTTTCTTTTTCACTGAAAGAAATCTTATAGCCGAATTCTTTTACATGGGGGAAAAATGATACTCTAATGCCAATATTATTAATCTGTAGAGATACCTTATATGAATTTTTCAATAACTCGTGAAAATTTTCTTTGTCATTTTGGTGCATTAATCCAAAACTAATTTGACTTTGTCTCCATGACAAAGCTTTTTCAGAAGGTAAAAATCCAATATCAATTTTAACATTTTTAATTATAATCTGATGTCTATATAGATGAGAATAATGTGAATCAGGTATAATCTTACGATAGTTTGATCCAGCATTTATTATTAATGCAGTTTTAAAAGCCCAAAGTGAAATTTTCTGTCTATCTGTTTTGCTTAAAGAATCTATAAAATGTCTATTAATTATAAGCTTGATAATTAGGGGCTTGCATTCTGCTTCCAGTTTACTCATCCAGCCATTATTACATTCATTGCAAACATGTCCATAGACAAGGGACTCTCCTGAATGGATTCTTGTACTTATTGGGAAAATTGGACTTAAATGTACACCTTGATAGAATGATTGCTCAGTACCACCAATTAAAGTTTGTAACCATCTAGGCCAGATATGTTCTTTTGATTTTTCTTTTTGCTTTTGGCAAAATATGCAGACTATTTCTTTCAATTGTTTAGCAGATAGTCAAGTTATAGTTTGTACATACCTCATTTAAAAAGTTAGTTGTTTTTTCTTTGGATTTTTTAAACCTTTCTGGTAGATAAGTAGGTATCGTATCGTCAAACGAAATTTATCAAATGGATCTTTCTTTGTCAATGGCGAGAATTTGGTGGGTATGAAAAATTGGAGAGATAATAAGTACCGGTAGATGGGAAGGACTTGTCATTTCACGATAAAGTTGTCCAGTTTAAACAGTCCCGCTAAATGGGCAGAGTTTGTCATGGTATGATAAAGTCGTCTAGATGGTGGAGTGCGGGTAGGCAAAAAAGCATGTGTTTTGCAGCGAAGGGACGGTTGCAGGGACGGGCTGCAAAACTCTTGCTTGAGCGTCGGAAGTCCAGGTACAATGAGAGTATGTCGCAATTTGCCTTACAGCTAACGGCCCGGCAATAAAGGGAGGTTGTGTTACCCGACGACAGCACCGGCAACGTCCTGTGTTCTTTAGCCAGAAATCTGTCACGGTGCAAGGAGGGTATGGCGCACTTTTTGCCGTCCGGGTACAAATTTTATTGAGCATTACGCGTGTCGCGGTACAAGGTTGATCGGAGCCGCGAATTTATCCCCGGTTACAAAGTTGATGGCGGGCACTGGCGCAGTGTCGCGGTACAGGTTGTCTCGGAGCCAGAAATTTGTCGTGGTGCAGGATTTAGATTGCGGGCAGATGCGCGTGTCCGGGTACAACGGCCATTACGAATTTGTCTTGGGTGCAGGAGCAAAAGCAAAAAGTGGGACAAACAACTTACCTTTATTGTCCGTGTTAGGTGGTCGTAGTATTTTTTCAGTTTTATTTATAATTTCTATTTTAAAGATTCATGGCCATTTATAAGGACTCGTTTCACTTAACTAGTAAAAACCGGTTGTATGAGATATTTTTCATACTACTCCAGACTTTCTTATCATCGGCATTCCAGGCATTTAGATACAATTCATTTTTATGAATAGTATCATAAATTGCCTGATTAGGCCAATATCCTTCGAGCATAAATCTGAAATCCTTGGTAGAGTCACTTTGGATGATCCACAATTTATAACCAGCATCAGGATATCCAATAGAATCTATAGCCTTATTAATTCGTTCAAACATTGAAAGTAATTCGGATGGATCGATTCCAAGTGAGTCATAAAGAAGACTGACACTTTTCAATGTGTTTTCAATTTTGGTAATCTCTTCAGATTCTTTAGATTTTTGAGTACAACTTGCAATTACGAAAATAATCGAAACCAAAAAAATAGCTTTTTTCATTGTTACAGGTTTTAGTTAATAATTTGTCCCGAGTTAGTGATTTGGAAATCAAAGTTATGAAAATAACATACTTAAGTCAAATTAATTTTAAAAGAAGATTAAAATCTTTTTCTTTTTATTATCTCATTTGTTTTGTAAAGACAGCTAAACAGTTATTCACCATGATGAAAATTCTCTCAATGATGTTAGGTAGCGTAGCATTTTTTTGTATAGGAAGCTGTTCAGTCATGGTTTTGTTGAAAGCAGGAGCTTTATTGTCATGATGAATTATCATGGGATTATATTTTGGTCCTGAATTGGGGACTACCTATGCCACCTAACGGCCCGGCAATATGGGGAGGTTGTGTTACCCGACGCAAGCACCGGGCATAGTCCTGGTACCCCGCGCCAGCGGGGCCAGAAAGCTGTCACGGTGCAAGGAGGGTATGGCGTGCTTTTTGCCGTCCGGGTACAAATTTTATTGAGCATTACGCGTGTCGCGGTACAAGTTTAGTCGGAGACACGAACTTATCCCCGGTTACAAAGCTATTGGCGGGCACTGGCGCAGTGTCGCGGTACAAACTGTCTCGAAGCCAGAAATCTGTCATGGTGCGGGATTTAAAATTGCGTGCAGATGCGCGTATCCGGGTACAACAACCATTACAAATTTGTCTTGAGGGCAGAAGTAAAAGCAAAAAGCATGACAAACAACTTACCCATATTGACCGTGTTAGGTGCTGTTTTATTTCCAAATAGTCTCGATATAGTTTACTTCTTCTATTTTTGGATTTATTAACTGTTCAGTAGTGGTCAAAGTTATAGACCATAGAATCTCAAATTTTGTTCTACCTTCTTTAAAAATATCTTCTTTCATTGAAGCCAATGTTTTTGCAAAAACACTCACTATATCTTGAGATTGTTTGTTTGCTGTTAAAAAATCTAGAGGACTTTCTGGTTGTGGTGGGACATAAGTCTTACGGTAAGTTTTTACTTCGACTTCTATTACAGTTCTCCAATGAATCCTTTGATTTTGCTTTTTAACAAAACCGGGTTTGTTAATAAACCAAGTCTTGTCCTCTCTTCTTGAAGCTGATTCCGGTAATAGTTTTAACTCATTGCTATACTTTTCAATAATAGTTTTATAAATTTTCTCCTTATAATATAAACTTGTATCATCATCTTTTGTAAAGAAGAGCTTCTCAACTTTGTCAACTATAGAATTTATTAATTCTTCTTTGATTTCAGCAGTGAGGATATTTATCAGGCTAATTAGTTCTTCTAAGGAAGATAGAGTCCTGAAATTTGTCCTTTTTGCAAATCTTTCATTTACTGCTTCATCTAATAAATGATCATTTGTAATGAAAATTAGACGACAGATATTTGCCGTCACAGGGGAGCAGTCCACTACATGCTGTATACATTCAACTATTAAAGCATCCCGAAATCCTTTCTCTTTTTCATTATCTTCAAAAGGTGGTAGTCTATAAATTGAGTGTTTAATTAATTGATCCCAGTCAATTTTTGAGGTTTCAATTTGAATCACTTTTAGATTGTTCTTTTCTATTTGTTTTCCAACAGTTTCTATAACTCTTGATTCTATAATATCTTCTGTAATATTCAGATTATGACCCAACAGCTTTTCAATCTTATTGATTGATGGCAACAACTCTTTACCTTTTTTTATCATCTGGAATTTCCTTTCCTCAACTACCACTTGAGGGAGGTACCATTGTAATGTCAAATCCGGTAGTTTTGAATAAGATTCTATTAGATCTACAATTTCTTTTCTTAGCAGATCGCTTGCAGTCCCGATAAAGATTGCGTTTGTATCGAAAATAATTCTTAACTCACGCTTGGATTTCTTAGGTTTCATTTATTTCTAATTATAAGATAAAGATAAAGTTATTTTCCTTATTCTTTAAGTGTTATTGGATTTATATTCAATCAATTAGATTGTCAAATAGCATCCCAAATTGCACCTAACGGCCCGGCGGTTGAGGGAGTAAACGTTGGTGGCGCTGTCCGCCGATACGAATCCTGGTACTTTAGCCAGAAAATAGTCCTGGCGGCAAGCCAGCATGGCGCAATTTTTGCAAATCCCGGCGCAAGATAAAATTGTCTCGATTGCAAGTTTTGTCCAAAGCCGAAGTCACAAATTAAGTAAATGAGTGATAAGTATGTTGTCAAGATAAAATTGTCAAGGTGGCGCGCAAAAATTGTGACAAGTTTATTACCCCAACCGTCCGTGTTAGGTGGTCGTAGCAATTTTTTTCTTGTCCAGCAGTCTGTGTGTCGCATAATAATTTGTCTCGGTTAGAATGGAGCTGTCTAATGTTATTTTGTCTAATTGGAACAGTTGTTATTCGCCTATCTGTTTTATCAGTTGTTTATTAAAACTACTGAAGTCCTTGTATTTAGATCGATTTTATAGTAATTTTAGGAATATTATTATTTGTATTATATTGAAGATTGTTTCTATTCAAAGAAATGGGTATAAATAGGTTGGGATTTAATGAAAAACAGCCTTAAAATATTGATGTTGTTTAGTTTCTTCTTTAATACCATTTGTTTTTCGCAATCAAATGCTTATGGCAATAACAGAATTGAACAAGATACTGGGATATCTGGGATAGTATATGTTAAAAGTGCTGAATTACATTACATAATTGAAGGAAAAGGAAATCCCTGTCTTGTTCTCGGTCATTCATTAAGTCAACGTAGAATATTATCACAGTCATTGAGGGACCATTTTATGTTCATTTTTACTGATTTAAGGCATGATGCTCAATCCAATTCTTCTTTGGCAATGTCAGAAATAACTTTTAATACTTACCTAGATGATATTGATGCAATTATAGATACTTTGAATCTTGAGAAAACTGCCCTTTTTGCGCATTCCCATCACGCATTTATTGCAATCGAATATGCACGAAAGTATCCAAACAAAGTGTCACATATTATATTAACTGGGTGCAAACCGAGTACCACATGGGGTGCGGGTGATGAATTCTGGAAGTCTGATGCATCAAGAGAGAGAAAGTTAATCTTTAAAAAGAACTTAAAAAAACTTCGAAAAGATGGATTAACCCAGATGTCACCGAAAGAAAGGTATATCAAAACATATATTGCCATGACTCCCAAATTAATGTATGATACTAAAGGGAACTTATCATATATTGTTGATGTTATTGATAATGACAAAGATGTATTTCTTCATTTGCAACTTAAAATCTTAGGAGATTATGATATTATTGAAGGAGTTAAAATTTCAATGCCAGTGTTTTTGGCAGTTGGCCGATATGATTATGAATGTCCATATAATCTTTGGGAAGAAAGAAAAAGTATTTTTTTAAATCTGTCATATAATCTATTCGAGAAAAGTGGACATTTTCCCATGGTTGAGGAACAAGATCTATTTGACAAGAAGTTAATTGACTGGATTGGGAATCAATAATTTAAAAAAACTGTGATGTATTTCGAAGACAGATTCAGATAATTAATTGATATATAGAATGTTTGTTTCTTTAGTTACCTGTCTGAGTACCTTCACTAATTCTGTCATAAAAGCAATAAATATCCATGTCGTTAGGTGGCCGTAGCATTTTTAAAGTCCCGGTAAATGGAGTAAGCCCAGGCTTGCGAAGGCAGGCAAAACTTGCAGATGATGCTCATGAACCGGGTTTGTAAATTTCAGAAACAAAACCGTGAATTATCATATGCAAGTGCGCGCGAGGGCAAGCCGGACATGTCAAGATAAAAGTGGCAGATAACTGAATCCCGGTAGATGGACGAAAGTTTTGTGTCATGATAAATTATATAACGTAGACAGTCTCGGTTTTTGCGAGCTATGCCACCTAACGGCCCGGCAATATGGGGAGGTTGTGTTACCCGACGACAGCACCGGGCAGAGTCCTGGTACTTTAGCCAGAAAGCTGTCACGGTGCAAGGAGGGTATGGCGCACTTTTTGCCGTCATGGTACAAATTTTATTGAGCATTACGCGTGTCGCGGTACAAGTTTGATCGGAGCCGGTAAGCTGTTACGGTACAGGATTTTTGTTGGGGCCACTGGCGCAGTGTCGCGGTACAATGCTGAACGAAGCCAGAAAACTGTCAAGGTTTATTGGATTTTAATTGCGTGCAGATGCGCGTGTCCGGGTGCAACGGCAATTACAAATTTGTCTTAGGTGCAGGAACAAAAGCAAAAAGTGTGACAAACAACTTACCCATATTGTCCGTGTTAGCGGAGCGTTATTTTTTTAGTCCATCGACTGGATCATATTTTAAAGGCTTTTTCTTTCATAATCCTAGCAGTCAGGACGATATCTCTGATTTCTGATGGCAATTGTTCATTTTGCCAGTTTCTTTCAGTATCTGATGATTTATCAGCATTTTTAACGGCTTTCAAAGCATACAATGCTGCTCCTAATGAATGGTCAGCCATATGAGCAGTGGCAACAGCCTGTCCAACGGATCGGGCAACTGCAATGGAAATCGGATTAGAAGATTCTCTTGCCACAGCATGTGCTGCTACTGAAGCTTTCATCGCGTCACCTACTTTAGCCTTTCCATCTGCCCATTCTTTACCAATGATTATTGCATTATTCAGTCGCTCATCTAAAGTTTCACCAAAAAGATGTAAAACATGTTCAGAGCATTTGCATTCCCATTTAATTAATTGTCTGTGCTGCTCCTTTTTTAGAAGTCCACCACGAAGTTCTGCTATAAATACTTTGTCACGCATTTTAATTTTGTTCGGTCAGGATTGAATTAATCATATTTGCTTATACTGCTTTAGGAGTTAGCGGGCGTTTATATCCTATGTCAAGTCCTTAAGTTAGTAGAATTTGTCTAGAAAAACGGAGTTGTCAAGAGTTAGATAACTATCTAGGAATGTTGTTTTTAATGCCCGCTAACGGCCCGGCAATAAAGTAAGTAAGCGTTACCCGACGAAGCACCGATGTAAAGTCCCGGTACTTTAGCCGAAAAGTTGTCTCGGTGCAAGGAGGGTATGGCATGTGTTTTTGCAGTCCGGGTACATGGTTTATAAACTATATGTGTGTCGCGGTACAATGTAACTAAGTGACTGAATATTAGTCCCGGTATTGTGAATTTGTTAAAGGCAGTGG
>Ga0154516_1104_pt1 | contig 18489 bp, 17 predicted proteins | sample RifGroE2_FD_115995 | JGI IMG/M metagenome (GOLD analysis project Ga0154516, IMG submission 115995) | Bacteroidetes bacterium GWE2_41_25 | reverse complement strand
TAATCCTGGATCTGCATCACTATGCATTTCTGAAATATCATCCTGGAAATGCTCAATCATATCCCAACAATCATCACAAATATTTACACTATCAGGGGATATAAATCCTTCTGAAATAAGGTCGACACTTTCATCACTAGGACAAAAATATTCACCACAATGTTTACATCTTATTTTCATGGTTGTAATTATAATAGTCCATTATCTGCAAAGCTGTAATAACTACCATCCATGGTAAGGATTAGATGATCGAGTAATTAAATATCCATCATGCCTCCAGCCTCTTTAATCTTCTGGGTTAACCTTGTATCAGATTCGCTAGGGTTCATGTTACCTGATGGATGATTGATGGCAGATTATTATCCCTGATGCATTTGCTTTAATTGCACCTTGAAATATTAACCGTACATCTGTAACAGTCCCCGATAATCCTCCCTTTGAAACAGGCATAATGCCTAATACTGAATTGGACCGGTTCATTAGTAGAAGTTTAAACTCTTCAATATGTTCTATTGAATCAAGGTCCCAATTCTCCATAAATATGTCAAAGGCATCCTTTGAGCATTTAACCTGTAATCTCTCTGAAGCTTTGACTTTTGTTCTGTAAATAATCTGTACTTCAGATATTTCTGTCTGTTGTGTTTTCATATAGTTTTGATTAGTGATTAAATAGAAATGAAAAAGCCCGGTCCCAAAGTCCCAGGCTGTGCCGTTGCAATTTAATATGTTGATATAGAATATGTTAGAATATAGTGCAATTACAACAAATGCCATAATTGCCTGCTTATAAGCATTTTAAGGCACAATTGCGTTTTTCCAATACAGAATACTACTGAAGGGGAGATAGTGTCTTAAATGGGCTGGAAATGGCCTTGAATGACATTCTGGCAATTGTTTATATTATTGATATACTGTGTGTTACAGTAATTGATGTTAGATGGGGACTTGGAGAGTGTAATTGATAAAAGCTGTCCAATCTACAATAATGAATCTATTTTTCAAGAAATGCACCTTTCCAACGTTTGTATGGATTATCGAATTTCACTAGATCTTTATAAAAACACTCAGGATGCCAATCCTGTCCAGTCCATTTTTTCATATCTTCATAATCCTCATCACCTATATCAGATATGGTCTTTAAAACATTGTAATATCCATATACTCCACCACAATCTTCTGGGGGACATGCTCGTTCTCCTGCGATACAAATGGGATATTTTGTTTCCTTTTCCTTATATAAATATCCTTCGAGCTGAACAGTATGCATCCATCCATCACCATAGTCATACTCATATTTTGCTTTTATACCAAGCTCATTAAAATAAACAAATACCGGTATTTCCCACCCTGGGTAAACTTCTTCCAGGCCTCCCGTTCTATTAAAGTCAGGTATCCCAATCTTTGCAGCTTTCCTTTTACCTTTTCCACGTATTTCAAAATGATGCAGATGATAATCCTTCCATCCCATAGAATCTTGAATAGCAACATGCAAATCCCAGAAATTATAATCAGCAGGAACTAATATTCTTCGCCAGATAATTGGTGTGATTTCCTGTAACTCGATTTTAAATTGCAAAACCTGATTCTTTAGAGTAAAGTGGTTCCCTGGCTTCTCATAATTCATCAGATAGCCCTTTTCTGTAAAGTTCTTTTCAAATCTGCTAATCATAGATCTTTCGTTAATATTTTATACTTCAATTATATCATTTTTATTTGTACTTATCTTAATGGTTCATTGTCCAATCAAAATTAGGTTACCTTCTATTAAAAACAATTCTTTATTTCATCACCCAACTTCCCAGGCAGCCGAGTTGCATAATAGGTATTTTGGTATATAGACTTACAGAATATATTGCAATTAGAAATCTGCCATCTAATCTGCTATTATAGTGTATTTTATGTAACATAATTGTTTGGCAAACGTTTACAACTATACTGCACAGTTCGTGTCAGTTTATTCCGGTATTGTGGCTCAGTTTAAACCGGAATAATCATAACAATTTAATAACACACAACAATGAAAACACTGAAAACACAATTCAGGCTGAATGGTCTGCCATACACCTTACTGAAGAGAAATGAAGTAGTTGCCCTTTATGGGATAGGAGGAACCTGGAGATGCAATATGAGTTGCCTACTAATGATTTATGTATTCTGCAATACAACATAAAGAGAGCAACCCGAACACCTATCTACCAGCTATTGATGTAAGATGGGAGTAGCCTATCCCGAGACAGGAGATCGATGCCAAGACTTAGATCGTTCAGAATCCGTTACAGGATATTCTGAAAAATCCTTAATAATTATACTTATCAGATCCTCGAGTTATCGGCTGGAGCTCTCTTTATTATTTTCTTGAATTCTGGCATCTCCCGCAATGGTTTCCAGACCGGATCTAACTGCAGCATCTTTACAGATAATGGTCCGGGATGAGATAGCAGAAACTTGATCTGCTCAAGAGCCTTATCGTACTCTCCGACCATTACGTAGATCCTTGCCAGGTCTTCAATTCTGTAAACGCCAAAATAGGTATCTTTATTCATTGGTAATAATTCCACAGCTTTTGCACCCTCTTCAATAGCTTTTCCTTTTAGCCCCAGGCCTGCGAAGGTAATACCCAATGCACTGTGTAATCTGGAATCATCAGGGGTTATAGCGATTCTCTTTTCTATCGCAACACGGGCTGAATCGAAATACGCATTGGCCTTTTCAGGCATGTTCATCAGATTATATATTCTAGCATAAAGTAATGATTTAAGATCAAGATACATCAGAGGAAGAATAACATCAATTTTTTTAGAGGAGAGATATGATAATGCACTTTCGTAATTGCCATCATAAATATCCATAAGAACTTTTGATTCAATCAGCTTCGGATCATTAACATTTTTTTCGAACTGGAAAGCTTCTGAAAGTATTTCCCGTCCCCTGATAGTATTGCCATTCCATTTCATCTCCATTAATATCCATTCCCAATAGGGGTCAACGTAGGTTGGATTAATTTTGATAGATGATTTGAAATACTTTTCGGCCTCCTGATACTCGCCCAGTAAATACAGTGTTACCGCTGCATAGTAAGCACCTGATGCATAATTGGGCGACAGTTCAAATGTCTTCATATAATTTTCTTTAGCCATTTCCCATTCTCCGAGTCGCCGTGAAATAGCAGCCTTTAATTCAACATTTATAAATTTATTATTCGATAACTTTTCAGCATGGTTAATTTCCTCCATTGCTTTTGGAATATTCTGGAAACCAGAATAATAATACAAAGCAAGTGTATTATGAAAGGATGGCATCTTCGCGACTTCCGGGTCACATTTTAAAGCAGAATCAATGGCTACTTTGCCTTTTAGAATTCTTTCCGGGTCCCTATCAACCTGGTACAACATCAGGTTGCCCTTACTTAGATTCATATAAGCCATACAGAATTTAGGATCTAATCCAATTGCCTCTTCAAAATATTTCATAGCTGCAATTTTTTCCTCTGAACTTACAGATCGCAACATATCGGACATTCCTGTGGCATACAACTGGTAAGCTTTTGGCTCATCTGTCATTTTTCTGTAAATACGTCTGATTTCAACAGGCGTCAACACCTTATTTAATTTATCAGCAATTTGTTTGGTTAACTCTGCCTGTGCATTTTGAAAATCCTTCCAGGAGCATTGAAGGGGCTCGATCGCGAGTTGAGTATTAGCTAGTGTGTTATTCAGAATGACTTTTATACTGATCCTATCACTGTCTCTTTGAACTGTTCCGGAGATCCAGTAATTTGACTTAAGTTCCTTCCCGATCTGGGAGATTGTTTTATCTGTTCCCTTGTATTGAAAACTTGAAGGCCCCATTCGCACAAAAATGCCATTTATATTATAAAGTTGCATCATAATATCCTGAGCAATTCCATCAGATAACCAGTAGTTACCTTTATCATTACTTATATTTTCAAATGGCAAAACAACAATTGATTCAGCATCAGTGCCAAAGGCCCCGGATAGTTTAGGTGAAATTAGATAGCCCAGCACTAATAAAGCCAGCACCAATATAGATCCTATTAATATTTTGGATTTAAGATTTTTTAATGGCGTTTTCTTTGTTTCAATGGTATTATCAGGGACTTCGAAATCCTTTTTGTTATATTTCTTTAATGCAATAATGATCTCTTTGACGGCGTTTGCCACCTTATTGATCTGGTCGCGATAGTAAGTCTTATTGAGATTGTCCTGCGGGTGATCTTCCCTGGCACGTAAGGGTCTGTTTACCCCTGGTGACTTATATATAAACTCTACGCATCTGAGTACACCTCCCAGCTCATTTTCGAGAAGAACCTGATCTTCCGTATCAAGGTCATGAATTTTAACTGGTAATATTCTGCTGGCAACATTTCCGCCAGAGAGTCTTATATCTCTACCGAACGGATCTTCTTTTACCATTTTATTAAATGCGCAAAACTCGTGCTGCCATGCAAAACTTTTAGAATCGCAAAAAGTTTGAGAGATGACCGGTATGAATATCAGGCACTTTAGCTTTTCTTTCAGAGAGGCACCGACATCATATGTCTCTAACAAGCCATCATGAGGATTAATATCGAAATAGACACTAATCTCATCTTTAAATGTTGATTCAAGTTCTGTTTTTAATGATTCAACAAATTCGCTTACCCACTTATCGCCTTTGTTGTCTTTTTGGCGGTAGCTGATGAAGATATCATATTCGAAACCAGGAATGAGGCTTGCCATGTTTTATACTTATTTTCAGGTAGTCGAAAATTAGGATAAATAATTGAAAACCAATATTAATTTGACTGTTATTAATTTAACACAATTTATTGCACCGGTGTTGTTTTTTCAATTGCCACCAGTTCCAGTTTTCTGAATTCCACTTCGGAGCCTTCTGCCTGTACGGCAATCTGGCCACGGGTGGCGGTGCAGTTGGTTCCGTAATTTACAAAAACATCGTTCACCCAAACTTTGATGGTGTCGGCCACACATTCAACAACCATTTTGTTCCATTCGCCAACCGGGTTTTCGGAGCCGTCGGTGAGGTTGGGAATACGGCGGCGTTTACCTTCGGTAATCCCCCACTCCTCTTTTGGTCCGCGGCGGGCTTCCATATCGGGAACCACAATGTCTTCAACAATACACCAAAAGTCACCGGCGTTTTCGTGCATCATCTGGACTTCAAGCGATTGTGGGAACATGCCATACAACGCCCGTGATGTTGAGGCGTGAACCAGAACCCCACAGTTTCCCGGAATTCCTGCAAAACGGTATTCGGCCGTCAAACGGTAATTGCTGTACACCGAGTCGGTAATCAGGTGTCCGCCGGGAGTGCCGAGGCTCATCAGCATCGAGTCGCGCACAATAAACGGGTTCATAGTGTCGGGATTTTGGTCCATGGCCGGAACATCAACATGCCAGCCGGTTAAATCCACTCCGTTAAACAACGAAACAGGTTTGGGCGGTTCGGGAGTAACACAGGCAAACAAGGTTGCCATCATCAGGATTGCTAAAATCAGGTTTTTCATAATCTGTCAGTTTAATATTAATATTTAAATAATGCTTTTGCTATGCAACCGAAGCTATCGGTAAAAACCATTTATCTTTTCAAAAAAATTGAATATACAACTTGATTAACATAAAGTCAATTATATTTTGGTCAGCAAAATTTTAGAATCAGTACTTATTTATCTATATTGTCTAACTAAAAATAAGATTCATGAAAAAATTGTCGCTTTTTTTGTTAAGTGTATTTTGTTCCATAGTTACGTACTCTCTTATGGCACAGAATGCTTCATCAGTATGGACAGAATTACATATGACCCATTCAGATGCGTGGAATCTGGCTGATTCCATCCAAAAGTATCGTACGGGTGTTATAGTTGTGAAAACGACTCCCAATACAAAGATTGAGCTGGAACAACAAAAGCATGAATTCTGGTTTGGATGTGCTTTGAACAGTACTGCATTTGACGGAAAAATGGATGAACAGGATGCCAGGGTATTTAAGCAGAAATTCCTGGAGAATTTCAATGCCGGTGTTACTGCGAGTTCATTGAAATGGCATCATATGGAACCTGAAAAAGGAAAAGTTGATTTCCTGACTACGGATAATATCCTTACATGGGCGGATGATAACCACCTTCCCCTGAGAGGGCACAATTTATACTGGGGCGTATATTATGTGCAGGATTGGGTAAAGGCGCTTACTGATGACCAGTTGTACGATGAACTACATAAACGGGCAAGAACCATTGCCTCAAGATATAAAGGTCGCTTTGCAGAATACGATTTTAATAACGAAATGATGCATGGTGATTTTTACCAGGAAAGGCTCGGGCCAGGGATAACCAAAAAAATGGCAGATTGGATAAAAGAATACGATCCTGATGCAAAACTATATCTTAATGATTACGACATACTTACCGGCAGATTGTTACAGGAATATGTGGATCATATAAAAGATCTGCAGGGGCGTGGGATACCAATAGATGGAATTGGGGTACAGGGACACTTACATGCAGAGGATTTCAGCAGGGATACCCTGCGATATGCGCTCGATGTACTTGCACAATTTGGACTGCCGGTCAAGATCACCGAATTCAATATGCCTGGTCAGCGCTCAAGATATCAGAAGGATACGTCGTTGATCCCAACCAAAAAAGAAGAAGATCAGTTTGCTCAGAATCTTAAAGACTATTATCGCATCTGTTTTGCCCATCCGGCAGTTGATGCAATCATGATGTGGCATTTTTGGGCCGGAGCCAACTGGATACCGGCTTCTTCCCTTTACAGGAAAGATTGGACCCTGACCCCGGCTGCCAGTGCCTACAAATCCCTGGTTTTTGATGAGTGGTGGACAAGATTCAAGGGGAAGTCAAATGATGAAGGATATTGCATTATACGGGCATTTTTGGGAGACCATAAAATAAAAGTGAACGGTGTTGAAAAAATGATAGAACTAAGCAAACAAAATAAAACCGCATATATAGAATTTTAATTGCATTGTTTATAAAATGAATTTATATCGAATATTCAAGCATGATTGGTAGATATAACTAATTCAACAAAATTACTCGTCTTTTGAATTAATTTAGTATTTAAAAACCATTCGACCAAGTCCCCTTCATAGGGACCTGGTGAATGGTATTAGCACTGTTGATTTTCAGTGGTTCTTGAGATTTTAAAGTTGAGCGAAACCATCTCATAACAACAGTAAAGAAAATGCAGCATTACTCAACTATGATCTTTTTGTTTGATCAAAATAAAACATTGCTGCTTTTTTAGATTTTCCATTCAGATTGTACCCGGCAGACTATATTGTTGGCAGGCTTTTTGTGGGGCTCTTTGCAATACTCCGATAGCCTTTAAAAATATCTTTGAATATCACACCTAATTCTGTAAAAATGAAAACAATTTCTTTTAAACTGTTATCAGTCACAGGACTGATTCTGATTGCTCTTTCGCCCTTCACATTATCAGGGCAGGATTCAATTTCGCAGCAATCTCAGATGCTGGATCTGAAACTTCAACTGCTTGATTCAAAACTTGAGCTGCTGGATACTAAAATAAAACTTTGGGAGGCAAAACCAAAGGAACTTGACATTAAACTGAATGAAATTGGCTCGAAGATAAATTCAATGGATTTTGACCCCCGGAAGGTAACAAGGAAGATCAATGAATTGGATTCACTGATGAAGATAAACCTTGAAAAACCTGTTCAAGTACCTGCCGAATCAATTGTAGTTGTCAGGGAAACTCCCGTGTTCATTCCAGATTACAGTTCTGCGATTATGCTCGATCCTGTCAGGCTGCTTGAAGGCACTTTTTATCTTTCGTACGAAAGAAAATTCAGACCTGCACTTTCAGGTAACATTGGGTTGATGGCAACTTACTCAACAAAACAGGGGATTTCAAATCTCTATTTCTCAAATCAGAGTTTTGCCTATTTCGATGTTTCATCGAATGGTTACAAAACTTATGAGGGAAAAGTAATGACGGGTTGGGGAGTAAATGTTCAGATGAGGAATTATCTCCTTGCAAATCATCCCTCCAGAAGAAAGGCTCCTTACGGGCTTTATGCCGCTCCCCAGATTTTATACAGAAAAATGACAATTACCGGAAATTATAAAGATCTGGAAGAAGTGGAACCTGGAAAATGGGAGATTGTTGACAAGGAGATTGTGCAGCATCTGAATATCTATGCAGGCGGAGTAATACTGGGTATAAAAGTACCCCTCTTAAATGTGCTGGTTGTAGATTTTTTCGCAGGAGGAAATATCAGGCTCAGCAAATATAGAGATGAGGACGGCTTTACAAAATATAAAAACATGTTCAATATTGATTTCTCTGGAGTATCACCGGTTGCAGGAATCGCAATAGGGATCCTGAAATAGTATAAGTGGTCAGCATATTTCTGGCAGCAGGTAAGTGCCAATAAAATAATTGCAACAATAGTCTATAAGTGCTTCTTCATGATTATCTGTTTTAGTGAATAATTTGTTTGAGTTAGTAGTTTGTCTATTTTACAAAAAAGTCAAAGTCAAATTTACCAATAAGCAAAAACCCATCCACCTAATAATTAACTCAGATGGATGGAATTAGCACGGTTCGTTTTCAGGGGTTCTTGAGATTTTAAAGTTGACCGAAACCGTCTCAAAAGAACCGAAAACATAATGCAGCATGACTCAACTATTAACCAGGATTCGGGGCTATACGACCTAGTACCTGGAATTCAGGAGTACAAAGGAGTTGTGGTGCAATCCCCACAGCACGACAAGCGGGATTGAATTATTTATTTGTATTATGAACAGAAAAAAAGTATAAGTATGTTATTAATATTCAATTTAATTATCATTCAGTTGATTGTTTTCAACTTGTGTCCAAACAAACAGACTCCAATTGCCATTCACCCCGAAAATGGTAAGTATTTTATTTACAAAGGCAAACCAACTGTTTTAATAGGCTCTACCGAACATTACGGAGCGCTTATGAACCTGTCGTTTGATTATATGACATATTTTGAAACTTTAAAAAATGAAGGGCTTAATATTACTCGCACATTTACGGGGGTATATACCGAAAATAAACCCTTTTTTGGAATTGTTGACAATAACATGGCTGTTGATTCGGGTATGTTAATTTGCCCGTGGGCACGAAGCGAAACGCCGGGCTATAGCAACGGTGGCAATAAATTTGATTTGTCGAAATGGAACGAGGCTTATTTTGCCCGCCTTCACGACTTTATGCAAACTGCAGACAAATGTGGCGTTATTGTTGAAATGGTGCTTTTTAGCAACAATTATTTTCAAGATTTATGGGAACTTAGCCCAATGCACCCCAATAACAACATAAATCTTACCGACAGCATTGATATTAAAGATGCCTTGAGCATGAGTAAGGCCGGCTTGTACACGTTTCAAACCGATTTTGTAAAAAAAATGGTACTGGAACTTAATAAATATGATAATTTTTACTACGAGATTTGCAACGAACCCTATATTTTTGGACATGCAGGCAACGAATGGCAAGATGCCATTATCGATACCCTTGTAAAAACCGAGGACAACCTGCCAAAAAAACACCTGATTGCCATTAATTACGAGAACGGTTCGCGCAGGATTGAATCGCTTCACCCGGCGGTTTCAATCATCTTGATTATTCATTCACCGTTGAACACCCGCGCGGCACCCGTGTAGTGGGTTTTGAAGAACCAGACGGCGGAGGGCTAAAGCTTCGACAAGAACTAAGCCATCTTCGAAAATTCATGGAATCCTTGGATTTTATCAACATGAAAGCAGATACTTCTTGCGTCAGAAGCGTTCTAACCGGAAGGAAAGTAACGACTATTTCTAATCCAGGCAAAGAGTATGGTATTTTTATAAGAAAAGCCCCCTCGGTAACCGAAAACAAATCATTGAGTTACAAAACCCGCCTGATACCCGATTTTTCAGAGGAATACACTTTTCATGTAAGTTGCAACGATGGCGCCAGGGTATATTTTAATGGTAAGAAAATGATTGACCTTTGGAAAGATTGGGGGAGCTCGGGCTCGTTTAGGTATAACCTTGAAAAGGGCAAGCCTGTTGATGTGCTGGTTGAATATTATAAGAAGACCGGTCCCGCGGCCATGCTAATCGAATGGGAGAGCAAATCGCAAAAAAGGGGAGAAATCCAGGCTAAGAATTACTTTTTGCCCGATAAAGATGAAAACGGCATCTTTACCATCGAAATGATTGATATTGAAACCGGATGGGTGAAATTGAGGACTGAACATATAATTATTAACAATAAACTTAACCTTGAGATTATCGATTTAGACCTGGCCATCAGGATAAAAAGAAAGCTATAGTAACAAATAAAACAGGTAAAACCATTAAAATAATTAAAACATAAAAGAATAAAAACCAGGTTTTTGTTTTTATTGAAACACTAAAAACGCACCACAACACATGGTATAGTGCATGAGGGTTTCAGAGGTTATCGGAAGAGTGGCCAGGGCCCTGGCTTTTCCATTTTTCCCCCGGACGTGTTAGCTGCTGACCGTTTTTAAATAATCAGCAGGAGTCATCACAGCGATTTCCGGGTTTCTATAATCTTTAGTGTTTCTTGTTATCAAGACATCAGTTTTTTTATAGTCGAGGGCACAATTATATTGAATGCTGTTCTCGAAGTCCTGAAATCCTGATGCGATTGCATCTTTTATAGTTTGTTGGTCAACTACTCACATTTTAAGTTTTTTCTTTCTGCCTTTGATGCCTCAGCAAAGGGTCCGTACGTGGCATTTTTAAAAGAACTGCATGCTTCGGCGGTCTCTCCTTTGCCTGCCTGGGCAAGGGCAAGCTGAAAGTAATATTTCGCTTTAGCCTGGGCATCTCCATCCTCAAGAGCCAGTCCTTTTTCGGCATATTCTGCTCCGCTGTCGAAATTCTTCTGTTTGTTATACACATCAGCAAAGAAGTAGAAAAGATTTTTGTCGTCTCCGTATTTTGCGGCTTTATTCAATAACTCAAGTGCCTCCTCTGGCTTGTCAGCCTGGCTGGCCTGAGATCCTGCAGCACGAAAATACTCAAGGGCCATTGTGGATGCCTGTTTTGTCCGTTCTTCATCATTAGCGCTCTTCAGCCTGGTTATAAACAAATCTATCGTTTCCTCAAAGGCGGTGTAATTATTCTGACTTCGGTATATTAAAGCCTTATTGTAAATTGCATTGATATACCCTGAGTTAATTGATAAAACAGTGTCATATGCCAGCAGGGCATTTTCATATTCTTTCTGTGCAAAATAACCGGCCCCCATGGCATTATATGCCTGAACCATGATCTTGTCGGCATTTTCCCTGCCTGATTCGTTCCCATATTTTATAGATGCGGCAGCGGCATCCTTTGAAACCTGCATTATTTCAGGTACAGGCTTTTTTTCTTTAATGGCATTAGCGGCAAGCCTTGAATACAAACCCGGCAATACCTTTAAAGCTTTTTGTTTAAGGTCATCAGAGCTTTCACCAACCTTGTCAGAAAGGACAACCACTTCCTCAAAGGCCTTAATAGCTGCCGGAATATCTGTCTGCATCGACTTGGCACCTTCATTATAAACCTTTATCACATCATTCCTGTCCTGTGCACTAAGTTTTGTACCGATAATAGCAGAGAGTATCATAATCCCTGCAATCTTTTTCATAATTTTCATATTCATCATAATTCAAACTATCAGATTATTAATTACAATTATCTTTCCCCGGTGGCCCAAAAATAAAAATTATATTTGATTTACATGAATATGAAACTAATTCATATTTAAAATTAATCCCTATTTCGCAGAAGAGATGTCATGCAATCAGATTTAAAATACTACTTCCTTAATCATGAGGTAGTATAATTTTCAAACTCCTGCTGTTTATTTTACCATAGTAACTATTTTTACAATTCATCAGGATGGAAACTATGAAAATTGTATCGTGGAAGGTGACAAAAGGTATTAATATAAATGAGCATGGTTTAAGATTCAGTTCCGGGGTCAGTATGCCAGAATACTGCTCAATCCGGGTGCCGTGGGTACTTATGTCTGGTAAAATATTTTAATAAAATGCTGGAAGGACTTTTCGATTACAGCCTCTGGGGATTATTCCTGGCCAGTTTCCTGGCAGCTACGGTTGTGCCATTCAGCTCCGAAGCACTTCTTACTTTCCTTATCATCAACGGAACAGATGCCTATACTGCTGTTCTGGTGGCCACAGCCGGAAACTGGCTTGGCGGAATGAGCAGCTTTGCTATTGGTTATCTGGGTAAATGGGAGTGGATCGAAAAGTATCTGCGGATAAAACGTGAAACAATTGAAAAGTGGCATAACGGCCTATATAAACGGGGAGCAATCTTTGCATTTCTATGCTGGCTGCCCGGAGTGGGAGATATCTTTGCGGTAGGGCTTGGCCTGTTACGAGCCAATATCCCTATCGTTGCCATTGCCATGCTGGCCGGGAAATTTTTACGATATGTGATCTGGGGCTGGCTTACCGGACTTGTATTCTGAGTTGGAAAATCCACTGACAATTGAAAGAGGCAATACAATTGACTGGGCAACACTGGGCCGCCCTGATGAAAGTGGATTCACCCGGGGAATTCGAGCTCCGTTGCCGTACCATTGACGCTAATGGTATCGCTCAACTTATGCCGCGTCCCCTTGGCCGGTCAGGAACCAACAGGATCGAGGTGGCCAGGTTTACTTCAGAGTCTGCATAAAAAATCTCTTAATACTTTAGAAGCCAGGGGGCATTTGTAAAACTTTTAAATCGAGTCTTTCTGTTAAAACCTTCGGGTATTAATTTTCCGGATGTGACCAAACAGACCATCCCTGAAGTCAGGCGTGTTTACAACCGCAGGGAATTCTGATATCTTTTCTCTGCTTATTGTTTCGCCTGTCCTGATGTCTATCCATTTCAGTTCATACCTGTCCTTGTCTAACTGAGATGTAATCTTTAACTGGGTATGAGTCTTTTCAAATTTATCTGCAGTGTCATCATTCATAAGATAAAGAAGCATTTCATCATTGCTCCTGCAGGCAAATGTTTTGATACCGGGCTGATCCGGTACAATTTCTCCATTCACATTTTTGCTGTTGAACCCGGACCAGTTAATTGTCTTACAAAAATCACTGTAACATTTAATCCAGTCCAGCTCTCTTTCGGAAGGATCAGGCCATTTGTTGCCCGACAACCATGAATGTAAATTGCCTGCAGCTCCAACCGCTATCGGACCCCACAAAAAATGGAGGAAACCTCTCTCCAATGCGTAATCAGAACCCTCTGTATAACTCATCCTCCCTTCTCCGCAATAGACAGGATCGCCATGTGTGAGCCCCTGCCGGATACGTTCAGCCAGACTTAACATCATCGCTTCAGGATCATTTCCATCGGGATTGTAATTATATACCCGGACTGATCCGCAATCCATCTCTCCTCCAGGATCAATACTGGTATTATACTGGAAAGTGATGATACGATCTGACCCATCAGTTTCCCTGACAAAATTGTACATTCCTGCTTTCCAGGCATCACTCTTTTTACTGTCATTTACAAGGTCCCACATTATGATAATTGACTCCTTCTTCCATCGTTCCACAAAAAACGCATACCGGATTTTCATGGCATTCCATGAAGGCCCGTGAAGAGTATCTTTCAGATCATCGGCATTGGTTGTTGTTCCATGAATATTGTTATCCTTATTGTAAATCTGTTGCGATCCATTCCATCCCCACTGACCCTCCTGTGATCTTATACAGTTCTCATTCCAGAAAGATATATTCAGATATACACCATGTCTTTTGCAGCATTGGACAATAGTATCGAGAGCCGCCATCTGATCTTCATCAAACTTGCCAACCTCTGTTTCCGGGTCAGCTCCAAGGCCTGCCCAGATACGCATATAATTGATCCCATGTTCTGAATACAGGCTTATTATGGAATCAATCGCATGGCCATCCTCCCTGAATAGCAGAAAATTGTTCAGACCAACCGGAATATAGGGCGTACCATCCTCAAAAACAAAATACCTGCCATTATCATCAACATGGAGAATACCCCGATCTTCGTGATTAGTTGATGATTGACCGGTTTTTGATCTGTCAGCGGAACACGAGCCAGTCAGGACCATCAGGAGACAGATAATACAAGCGGGAAAGAATAATTTATATGCTTTCATAGGATTATTATTTGGTTACTATTTCAGGTTTAATGGAAGTTTCAGGATCTCTCCCGGATCGGGCTTCAGAAATACTGCTTTTAAATCTTTGACATAGGGAAGGGAATCATCAGGATCACAGCCACCATATGATCCGGGAGGAAGATCAAAGGTACCATAATGATATGCGATCATGGCTTTTGCACCGGAAGTTTTTGCCAGTCTTGCAGAACCCTCCGGTCCAAGGTGAGAATCAACTGCAGCCACATCAAAGAAGAGAATGTCCACATTTTTTATTTCTTCAAGTTCAGGGATAAGCCGGGAATCACCGGGATGCCAGATAGTTCCATCGGGCGTTTTAATAAGGTAACCACAGCAATCTTCCCTTTTCCAGGGATCAACTTTCTGCCAGTCATGAAGAGCCGGGGTAATCATAATCTCCACATTTCCAATAGTATAGATTGCATAGTCCTTAATCCTTATCAGGCGGTTTTTTTCAATACCAATTTTATCCAGCTTTTCAGATACGGGTCCGGGAGCTATGAATTTTGGCGCCAGCTTCGAATTAAGGATCTTTGCTGTCTTTTCAGCGTAATGGTCGCTGTCGGCATGCGTGTAACAAATTACATCTGCCTTTGGCACTTTATCAGCAGTAACCGGTAGTGGTACAAGCAAACGGTTTCCAGTCTCACAGGTTTCATTATCAGCACCATAGCTGATAAGAGGATCAATGAAAATAATTGTTCCCCTGCAATTAATAAGAGCACCTGCCATACCAAGCCAGGTAAATATGGTATCTTCCCTCTTATCGAAAAAAGAATTATCAATCTGAATCGTTTTCAATTTCTCTTTAGCGGTAAAATTCAGTTGCATGGCAACTGCTCCAAATAATGTGGACCGCAAAAAATTCCGTCGTTTCATAACTTTCTAAGATTCATTATTTATTAAAACAGGTAGAACGGATTTCAAATATTTATAATAACCACTTTAGGGTAAAATCAAATCTGCCACCAGTTTTCAGGGCATATGCATGGCTTGTTGAACCCTCTTTTATCTTCAGGCAGTGATTCAAGCAACTCTTTTGCTTTCCTGCCTATTTCAGCTGCTGCCAGTTCAACGTTTCTCCGGCCAACTTCAAAAGAAGCATGAACACGGGGATCAAGGCCTCCTATTCCATCGGGAGGTTTCATGTCCGGAGCAAGAGGTCCTGTACCCAGAGCGGATAAATCAACTGTTTCCGGATAGAAATACAACATATCGGAAGTTTCCCATTTTGCAGCATGGTCACTGTTTGATTCAGGACCTTTGCTTAATGTCATTTCCCACAATCCGATTCCCTTTATGGTTCCGTCAGAAACAACAGGTTCAAGAGCGCGGTTTATCATCAGTATCTGTTGTACTATATTGTGACCTGAAACACCAATGATCACTCTTGTTCCCATAAATTTGAGGTTATTGAAAAGTCCGGTCAGCATATTGACTTTCCATTCATCCTCCGGTTTAAGTTCATTGCTGTCCTTTATATATTGTGCTGATGGAAAATAAATTGGAGGATATACCACTCCTCCATAATGTTCAGCACATTTCACAAGTATCCCGTGAGCTTTCAAAGCATCACAGCCCAGTGGAAGATGTCTTCCATGCCATTCAATCAACCCGAATGGAACATAAACCACCGGAAAAGCCCGCATAGCTTTTTCAAGCTGACCGGGTCGCAGAAGCTGCATCTGAACCTCTGCGGATAACCGGTTATCAGTCTGATCCTTACCATCCTGGCTTAAAGGTTGAGTAAGTATTGCCGGAGTAGCCATGCCCGCAGCTCCGGCAATAGTTGCTTTCCCCAGAAAATCACGCCTGGAAATATCTGACCTTTTCATAATTGATCTTATTTGGTTAATGTATCATTATTCAAACCATTTTTTTACCCGTGGATCCTTGTCGAGGCTCTTTTCCCAGTCATAGAGCCACTATCATCAAGCCAGTAGTCAAACGGAAGAATCCCGTCTCCGCGATGTTCAATTTTGTGAAGCGCTCCAAAATTATCTGAAACATAATCATCGCCGGGATTACGAAACAGAAGGTGATTATCCTTCATCAGACGCAGTTTTTCAAGCATTGTAAAATGCTTTGCTGCCTTGTTTTCCTGCCCGGTAATAATCTTTGGAAGCGCAGCAATGAGAGTCATATCTGATGACAATCCCGTTTCAGGTTTAATTCGTATTTCCGGACGGGGAATATTATTTACGCTAATTCTGACTTCTATACCCTCAGGGTAGACCCCGAGTTCTCCTTTTTCAGCGAAAGAACAGTATTCAAGCTTTTTATTGGCCCGCCAGATTGACTGTTTAACCTCCCATGAAAGAGGAGTAGCAATATCATTATCAGTACAAATAATATGTGCTTCAGTATAATGAAAATCATCCCTGAAGGCAGGATGGCTTCCCTGTTGAAGTATTTTCTGCCTGATCTCCAGGGTGAATTCTCCGGGCAACTCAATATTGCTGGTCTTCTGAATCACCAGATAACCAAGTGTAGATGATCCGTTGTTGTCAGACTGTCCTCCGCCAATAGCTGTCCATATGCGAAATGGTAATTTCCAGCTTCCGAAACCGTTAAATTCAGCCTTTTCAATTTGCTTCGACACACCACGGTTTATCAGAATAGTTTCAGGATTCAGATAGGTCACAATTTTGTTTGGCAAAGATTTAATCTCCTTTGCATAGATCCATTCCGGAACAATTGATGCAATAACACCAATTCCTATCCCGGTTACAGCCTGCCTTCTGGTGAATTTTGATTTCATGAATCTCAATTTAATTATGAATTATTCCAAATCATAAGCAACTCCGGCAAAAGAGCAGTGTTCCTTGAAGGCCTGTACCAGATACCTTCTGAAGATATCGTGTTTTTCATAAAGTCTGGCTTTTCTCAAATATATACTTAATTGAAGTTGTTGTTATCTCTCCTCAAATATTAATCTCTCAGCTGATTGAATAGTTCAAAGCAGCTCTTGCCAGTAACCTCGTGGAATCCAGAACCGGAAGGGATGATTCACCAGGCAGAACTATCAATGGGATCTCGGTGCATCCCAGGATAACCGAATCACATCCACCCTTTTTTAATTCGTCAACAATATCAAGGAAGAATTTTTTTGACCCTTCTTCTATCACCCCATATACAAGCTCATTGAAAATGATATCATTAATCCTGATTCTCTTTTCCGCGGAGGGAACACTGTAATTAATCCCTCTCGCTTTCAGCACTTCAGGGTATACTGGTCCCTCCATCAGAAACCTTGTGCCCAGTATCCCTGTTTTTCTGAATTTATTTATTTCCGCAACCTTTGCTACCTCCTCTCCGATATGCAGCCATGGAAGAGGTGATCTGCTGATCACTGATGAATATGCCTGATGAATAGTATTGTCGGGACTTATTAAAAAATCGGCGCCGGCCTTAAATAGCTTTTCAGAAGAGGATAACATAATATCAGCCACACCCTCCCAGTCGCCGGTTTCTATGAATCTCATATACTCACTTAACGGATGAGTATGAAGGCTCACCTCGGGATGATTATGCTCGCCCAAAAAATCCGATCCCTCGTTGCAGATTGTCCTGTAACAGAGAGCAGCCCCTTCATAGCTGCATGCCACTATCCCAATATGCTTCGGCATTTAATTTCTATTTCTTAAAATTTACCACTTCTTCAAATTTCTTCCTTGCCGATGCTGCCGAAACAGCATCAACGCTCTTGTCGATATGCCCTATCCTTAGTATTGTCACTACTCTGTACCCCTCCGGGATTTCAAGGCTCTGTCTCATGGTTGAGTTTACATTTTTTACAGGACCGCCATAGATTCTGGCTCCCATACCAAGGCTCAGAGCTGCTATGCTCATGTTCTCTGTTGCAAGAGCACAGTCGAAATCGACAATTGTTCCCTCCTGCGACTCAGGCCCGGAAACAATTATCAGGACATTTCCCGGATTAATATTACCTATTGTACTTTTTGTAAGGGCTGTATCCTTTACAACTGTAAATTTCCAGGGTTGTAAGTTGCGGGAGCTGGGAGCTTTTATTCCGCATTTCAGGATCAGGTCCAGATCCTGGTCAGATACCGGTTCGGAGGTAAACATCCTCGCGGAGTATCCCGATAATATTACATCTGTAACACAACTTCCTGAATTCTGACCTCTCGTCAGTGCAGAGCTTGTTAACAATATTAAAAACACTGCTGTAATCATTCTCCTATTCATACCTGTTCAATTTAAAATTTATTACTTGTATGCATTATTTGAAATCAGCTCTTATTTTATTCTTT
>Ga0154516_1053_pt1 | contig 22385 bp, 20 predicted proteins | sample RifGroE2_FD_115995 | JGI IMG/M metagenome (GOLD analysis project Ga0154516, IMG submission 115995) | Bacteroidetes bacterium GWE2_41_25 | reverse complement strand
GGGGCAGGGGGGCTGAATAGAGAGACAGTGAATCCCCTCAGGGTTGCAATGTGGCTTTAATTGCTTCAATCTTTTTGATTGTTCTTTCGCCTGATTCCTTTTTCAATAGACGGTTATAATCATCAAGGCCGTTCAGATATTCATTTATGTCAGATATTATGCCTGTAATTTCATCTGAGGTAATACTACCAGTGAGGGTCTCAATTAAGGCATTGCGATATTCCTGATTGCCTTTCAATTGTGACAGCTCATTAATCCTCTCTCTTTTATTAGCAGGGCAGATCACATCCATATCTATTCCACGCTCCTTATAGGTAAGTCCCCCGGTGAGCCTCTTCATTTCCTGTACAGAAACAGATTTCAGATATGACGGCACTTCAGTTTCTGAATCACTCATAGTTAATTCCCCCGATTTTATATTATAGATATACCATAGCCTGAATTTAAGGTAAATAGCTGAATCAAGTCCCCATTTCAACTCATTCTCCCATCCTGAAACAGGTTCGATCTTAAATGCTGCAGAATCGCTTCTGATCATAAGATTGAATTTCCATCTGCTCTCTGAATAGGGCAGGGAGCCATAATCCATTATTGTAACAAGGGATCTTTTAATGATATTGAACTGGTACAGGGCGACATTTTTATAGAGAGTCTTCGGAATGCCTCCGTCGGGGAAGGCTGTAATCCCTTTTGCCGGCCTGTTTGCTTTGGATGAATGAAAGAAATAAAGATTAAGTGAATCACTGTCAAAATATCCGGGAGCCTGGAATTCGCATGTTACATTGATATCCCCGTAGCAGCCTGAAAGACCGGTTGATATGATCAGAATACCAAGGACGAACTGTAAATGCTTAATTAACATAATATCTGGTTTCAGAGCATAAATGATACAGGTGGATTTCAAAGTTAGGATTTTTATTCCAGTTGTAAGATATCTGAAATACTCCTGAGTTAATATTCAAAAAATAATAAACTGTTTAAATAAAAAAAATAGGGGTATATATTAATAATAAGATATAAATAGTTATCTTGCCCCCATAAAAAATAGGGCATAAAATGGGAAATGAATAATAATACTAACATAGACCCCTATAAAAAGAGGGTTAATAATAAAAAAAGAATATTTTAGTTTTACTAATTTAAATTTAAACTATGAAAAAGGGAACAAGTCTTTTAGTTGCTACGATTTCCTGCTTTGTGTCAGCATCATTTGATACTGCATATTCACAGGATGATACTGATTCAAAATTTAAGGCGGGAGCTGATTTTTATAGTAATTATATATGGAGAGGTTCAAATTATGGAACTGGTCCTGTTATACAGCCATCAGCAAAATATTCCGGTAAAATACTTACAGCCGGCGCCTGGGCTTCGACCGATTTAAATGGATTTCAGGAAGCAGACTTGTTTTTAAGTTTTGCACTTCCGGCAGGTTTCAGTGCGGGATTGACTGATTATTATTTTTCAGGGCTTGAATACTTTGATTATTCTTCGGCTTCAGGCTGTCATGCTTATGAGATCAATCTTGGTTTTGCAAAAGCAGGCTTCAGTTTAAGCGGGAACTATATAATTAATGAGGCAGGTGGCGCCGGCAGTCTTGGAGGAGATACATATTTACAGGCAGGATATTCTTTCAGCTATTTTAATGTGTTCCTGGGAGCTGGTGACGGCTGGCATACTTTTAATCCTGATACTGGTGAAGACAAATTTGCTGTATGTAATTTGGGAATCGGGGTATTAAAATCCATCAAAGTAACAGAAACATTTAATATACCCGTTACAGGTCAGGTAATTTTAAATCCTGACAAGGAACAGATGTTTATTGTTGTAGGATTTACATTCTGAACCAGGGATTATTTATTGCTGACTGGCTGACCTATAGTTCAGATTTGTGTAAAATATAATAAAAATTAAAAATAGTATACAAAAAACGGGGGTATATGATAAAAAAAGTTAATAAAACGAAAATTACTACATAAAAACAGGGGTTAAAATGAAAAAAAGAATTAATATAATTGGAAATACCCTAAAAACAATTATGTTTGTCGCGAAATAATGATAGAATTTAAAAATTATTAAACTATGAAGAAATCAAGGTGGAAAAAGGTCCTTACTATGCTGGTATTTTTGTTCTTCAGCTTAACAGGACTAAAGGCTGCAGACGGAACCGTGATTGACACAGGAGCAACGGCCTGGATGTTAACTTCTACTGCACTGGTATTATTAATGATTCCCGGTCTCGCAATGTTTTATGGTGGACTGGTTCGCTCTAAAAATGTCCTTGGGACTATTATGCACAGTTATGTGGCGATGGGTATAATAAGTGTTTTATGGGTTATTATTGGCTACAGCATGTGTTTCGGAGGAAATATTCTAGGTGGATGGTTCGGATGGAATCCGGATTATTTTTTTCTGAAAGGTATCGACACAAATGTAATGGAAGCCGGGATCCCTGAATATGTTTTTTCGATGTTTCAGGGGAAATTTGCAATTATCACTCCAGCTCTTATTGCCGGAGCATTTGCTGAACGGGTTTCTTTTAAAGCTTATTGTTTCTTCATTGCTCTGTGGAGTATCCTGGTATATAATCCTCTTTGCCACTGGGTTTGGGCTTCTGATGGATTTCTCTTTAATATGGGTTCAAAAGGGGCTATTGATTTTGCAGGAGGTACTGTTGTTCATATATCTGCCGGAGTCAGCGGCCTGGTTGCTGCACTCTATCTTGGGGCACGCCGCGGGTATCCTTACCAGGTAATACGTCCGAATAATCTGGTAATAACCATGCTTGGTGCAGGTTTACTGTGGGTAGGATGGTTTGGATTCAATGCAGGCAGCAGCATATCATCAGGACTCAGTACTGCCCAGGCGCTTACAGCAACACAGGTTGCAGCAGCTGCAGGGGCACTCTCATGGATTATAATTGAAAGCAGGCATCAGGGTAAAGCGACTGCACTTGGTTTTGCCAGCGGGATCCTTGCCGGACTTGTGGCTGTCACACCGGCTGCAGGAGTAGTACAGCCATGGGGGGCAATGGTCCTTGGAATTATTGCATCCATGTTATGCTACATGGCAATTATGTTGAAGAACAAGCTAGGATACGATGACAGCCTTGATGCCTTCGGGATTCATGGAATTGGAGGGATTACAGGAGCATTACTTCTGGTTTTCTTTATTCGTCCATCATGGATGAGTGATGCTGCAACATCAGCAGGTGGTTCCTGGACAATACTGAATCAGCTTGGCATACAAGCTCTTGCTGTTACAATTGCAATTGTTTATGCTGGTCTTGTGACATTTGCATTATTATTTATGCTTGACAGATTCATAAAGATTAAATCATCTGAAGATGATGAAATGGCAGGTCTCGACAGATCCTATCATGGGGAGAGAGGATATGGAATGTTAAATCCCAGCTAATAATAATATCAGGTAAATTACTTAAAATGAAACTAATAACCGCAATAATAAGAGAAGTTCAGCTTGACAGGGTACGTGAAGCGCTTATAGAAGCTGACATAAAAAGAATTACCGTCAGCCGTGTTTCAGGACATGGCCAGCAGAGGATCGAGGAGATGTACAGAGGTCAGATTATTATACCTGACCTTATACCTAAAATAAAGATTGAGATCGCTGTAAATGAGGCATTTGTTGATATTACGGTTGACACGATCCTAAAGTCGGCCAGGACAAACGGGAATGGTTCAGTAGGCGATGGCAAGATATTTATAACTCCCCTGGAAGAGTGCATCAGAATACGTACCGGAGAAAGAGGAGGTACTGCAATCTGATTCAGCTATTTCTGCAGAGTATTAAACTAAAAAGGAAATTAACAATCGGAAATATTTTCAGTTTTAATAAATTCAATCGGAATATCTATGACTGTGGAGATATATTCTCCACGGTCAAAAATATCCACATCATCTTCTTCATAATACCATTTAATGTGGAGTTTCCTCCGCTGTTGAATCAGCTGAGTCATTTTCTTAAGGATAGATGTAAGTACTATTGTATTAAAACTGTTCAGAAATTCCAAAGCAATTACAACTTCAGTTGAGTCTGCAGGATTAAGGAGGTAAGAATCAATCCATTTCATTACCTGCTCAGGAATTCCTGTTCTGCTTTCATCAATTGCCCGACCTTTTATTTTTATATTTCCTTTAGGCTCTAAAAGATATTCAGGAGTCTTGTTTGTTGGTAAAATATGAACTTTTTCCATTGTCAATTCTTTAGATTATAGTTCCGATCTCTCTGCCCATTAGATGCAATATACTAAAAATCATCCGGATATCTTAAGCAAAATGATACAAAAATTAAATGAATTCAACCGGAAAACAGTTCCATTGCCTGATTCTGCCTGACTTAGCCTTCCGGAAAGTCTTTTATTTGATACGCAATGACCTGATAACCTTATCGACTTCTGTTGCATACCTTTCAAAAAGAGTGGGATCGTTTGAAGGGAAATAGTAGTGAATGACGACCCGTATTCCATTTTTGTAGAGAGCTGTATAACGAACCCTGATACCAAGGTCATAAATACAGTCAAAACCTGTCGCATCTCCAACGGAAAAATTCCGGTTTAATTTTAAATCCTTTATACCAAACCTTGTGAGAGATAATTCGAAAATCTTTGCGAAATCCTCAGGTTTTTGATCTTCTACCTTGTGGGCATAGATAATGAGAAATGGGCTTGAATCAATTGATGAGCCTATAGAATTAAGTCTGAATCCATTCCAGTTTTCAGGCACCTTATCCTCTTCGCCAGTGGAGACAGAGGAGCTATACTTACCAGACTTCATCTCTTCATACGGGTCTTGCTGTACTATTTTGCTGAATGACCAGCTTTTCGGTGCGGTTATTTCAAATCGGAAGGCTTCATTTCTAATGGTCACATGTTCAGACTGTTTTTGCTCTATGGCCGTGAGTGGTTTTTCATCGTTTTGTGCAATGGTTTTCATACCTCCAATTTCTACGGTTGCATCCTTAATACACCGGACAGAATTGCCAGCCTGCATTTCGGCATAGCTCCTGATTATATTGGAACCATTAAAGTTAATATTCCTGGTCCAGAGATATTTTTCATTGTCAACAGTGGAACTCCACCAGAAAGCATAGGATTTATTGTACCAGTTTGAACCATTGTCTGATATTGAACCTCCTGCACGGGCTGTGAAACCAGTTTCGTTAGTGGCGCCATTATTTGGTTCATTCCAGTTTGCCGTACCAGTCTCTTTAAGTTTGCCTCCTGCGTCGACTTCTCCCCCCAGATATGTTATAAGAATTGTCCAGTCCTGATCTGACGGGACATGCCAGCCGTCAGGACACAAGTTGTCTTTAATTACAGTAAACCCATTATAAAACGCTCCATAACGGTCCTTATATACCGATGCTGAGTCATAGAGCCAGCAGTATGCCGGAGTTGTTGATGCTGCAACTGTATGGTCGGCCCATTCATTGGCATCCGCTTTAGCAAGAGGGATCTCTGTACCATCATTGAATTTTGTGGCTTTAAGGTTTTCAGCCATCCATATCTGGGTGCCTATAGTTACTGTTTTATAAATATTGCCATCAATGTCTTCAACTGTTTGTGCCTGAACTTCTGCCAGGCAAAAGCCAAACAGGAACAGTGCACTTAACTTAATTTTCCCGGATTCCATTTTTGTTCTGGTTTAAAATATGGTTATTTCTTTACAATTTCCACTCTTCTGTTAAGTGTTCGGCCTTCTTCTGTATCGTTTGATGTAACAGGGCAAATGGGACCGGCCCCATCTCCTGTCAGCCGGGAAGCTGAAATCTGATACTTCGACACAAGGTAGTTTTTAACCGATTCCCCTCTGGATCTGGATAACTTTTGGTTCATTTCATAATCACCAGCATTGTCTGTGTGACCCACAATGTATACACTGACTCCGGGATTTTCTTTCAGAAACGCTGCAATTGAACTGATTGCTTTTTCCGATTCAGGTTTGATATCGGATTTCCCGGTGTCAAAAAGGATCCCGTATAAGGCTATTTTCCCCTGAGAAGCTATGCTCCCTTTAATATCCAGAGCACTAACCTCCTGTTTCATGACATCAATTTCTATTGAAAAGATACCATAGTTATCCTGATCTTCACTGTTTGTATTTGCATTCACAAAAATCCATATTTCTTTGCCATTGTATGTGGTTCTGAAAACGTTTCCATCCGATTCTTTCAGAACTTCACCACCAACTGATTTTATTGCATTTACATGGTTCTGAAGGATCTGCAGGCCTGAGACTACCCGTTTATTGTCCTCCTTTTTGCGGAACCAGACTTCACGGTAAATGCCTTCTTTTTTTATTGCCCTTGCCCCTCTGTCAACCAAAAATTCATAGGAGCCAAATTCAGAATAATTACAATTATCCAGATAAAAGCCATTCATTGGTGTAAAGAGTGGGATCGTTTTTTTAAGACAATCAGGATTATCCTTCTGGGCAAATAAAGCCAGGGCTAAAAAACCTAAAACTATTGATATAAGCGTTTTTTTCATTATGGATTATATTTATAGATTGATAGTAAGTAAGTTCTTTTAGTTTTAATAACTATTATTTCATTAAGCCAGGAATTAAAAAGACCTTATAGGGCGAACACGCAACCCAATATTCTTATCTCCCGTAACGAGATGGAAGTCAGTATGGTTAAAATTGAAGGCATAAGCTTTATCCCTGTCAGATTCAGTAGAAGTCCACCAAAAGTCGGTACTATTAAATCCACCAAGGTTCTGCATGTATAAATTCTTATAGATTAAATACATTTCGTCTGTTGCAGGTAAAACCCAATTATAGTAATTGTTAAGTGTTGAATTGAAACATAATCTGGCAGCACAATGGGTCTTATGACATGTAGCCACAATGGTATTAGTATTGGTATAACCGGAATGTCTGTCAATTGGGATTCCGGTATCTCCTGAAACAAACCCCCCCATACAACCCCATGCTTCAAACGTGCTCTGATCGGTTTCGGAACAAACCAATCCGTGTCCCATGCCATCGTTGTAAAACACCAGGCCTCCGGCATAAAATGAACCAAATATTTGTCCGGAATTAAAACTTATCTCATTTCCATAAGTTGTATCGTCATCTGTTATCGCATAGGCTCTTACATAATATACAGTACCAGGTGATAAATCAAATAATATTCCATCTCGGGTATTTTTATTATCTGCTGTGGAAGGGTTTGAACTGGTGCTCCAGCAATAACCTCCGCTGATCATGGACTTACCGTTAGCAGATGGCGAAAATGTAGCCTTTGCAATGGCAGAAGTGCCTTTAATTTCGCTGATCTCATTAAGAACCACATTTGGCGCATTTAAGTTTAAAGAGTTGATCTTTATATTTTTAGTGTTCGCAGAGATTGAAACAGTTGATATTTTACCATAATTAATGTCCTCTGTTAAGTATTCAAATTTTTCTACTGTTGGAGGAATTACAGCACCAGAATCATTTTCTATGTAACTATCATAAGGTAATTCAATTGAACCAGCAGGATTAGCAGCTCCTTCTATTTTAACCGAACCATGCTGACTTTGTGTACTTTGGGAACCATTAATATCTGTTGTTTCTACTGTTCCTGTCGTGCCCGGTAAATTGGATTCTTGTTTTGTTGCTTCACCTTCGATGGAAATAACACCATAATTATCCTGATCTTCACTGTATATGTTGGCATTCACAAGGATCAAGTATTCTTTACCCTGGTAAACTATTATAAATACATCCCCGTCCGAATCCGGTGCCAATTCTCCTCCTGCCGCTTTGATGGCATCGGTCTGCTGCTTAAGTATCTGTGGACCTGAAATGTGCCGGGAATTGTCCGGATTCCTTTTATACCAGGTTTCCCGGTATACTCCTTCTTTGTGTACGGACCTGCTGTTTCGGGCAATTGCAAAATCATAGTAAAAGAATTCAGAGAATTTACATTTGTCGCTCAGCGAGTAACCTTCAAAGGAAGTGAGAAACGGCAGGACAGCTTCCTTGCAATCCCGGGAATTATCCTGGGCAAATGCATACACGGAAGTACTGATTATTAAAAGTGAAAAAAGAATTATTTTCATAATGATCTGTATTTCAATTAATTTCATACTTATTCAAAGATATTACAAATATTTAATATAATGGTTCATTTTATCATCTAAATAACTGGAATTCATGCTGTTAATTAATTAACAATAAAATCAATCCTTAAAACTCATATTATATAGGAATTATGAAAGAATTCCCCTCTCCACATATCTGTTTTTATTTATCTCTTTTCATTTTTTTATCTATATTTGATTTGTGTTTCCATAAGTGCTAAAAAATTTTCCTATGTTAATCCGGACTTTCACCAGTGCCGTGAACGGTATAGATGCCGTTACAGTTACCATAGAGGTAAATGTTTCCCGCGGCGTTCGTTTCTTTCTTGTAGGATTGCCCGATGTCGCAGTCAAGGAGAGCCAGCAGAGGATTGAATCGGCCCTTCGTGCTCTTGACCTTCACTGGCCGGGCAAACAGGTTGTGATAAACATGGCACCGGCTGATATCAGAAAAGAGGGCGCTTCATATGACCTTCCTCTCGCACTTGGAATTCTTGCAGCCGATGAGAAGGTAAGCAGGGCAGAAATTGAGTCGTATATAATAATAGGAGAGCTTTCGCTTGACGGGACCCTGCAGCCGGTCAAAGGAGTTCTCCCGATTGCCATGCGTGCACGGGATGAAGGATTTAAAGGGATTATTGTACCGGTAAGAAATGCAAAGGAGGCTGCAGTTGTTGGTGGTCTTGACGTATATGGAATGGTCACACTGGGAGAGGTTGTTGAATTTTTCAACGGTATAAAAAAGTTCGATCCTGTTAGGGTAGACCTGGTGGAGATCTTTAATGCTGAAGCAAACAAATATGATATTGATTTCTCTGATGTTCAGGGACAGGAGAATGTAAAGCGTGCACTGGAGGTTGCGGCCGCAGGAGGACATAATATAATAATGATTGGTCCCCCGGGAGCAGGTAAAACGATGCTGGCAAAACGTTTGCCCACAATAATCCCTCCTCTGACACTTGAGGAGGCTCTTGAAACGACAAAAATCCATTCGGTGGCAGGCAAAATTGATGATCATTGTGCACTGATGACAAGGAGGCCTTTCCGAAGTCCCCACCATACAATATCCGACGTGGCTCTGGTAGGCGGGGGTACTTTCCCACAGCCCGGGGAAATTTCCCTGGGTCACAACGGCGTTTTATTCCTCGATGAACTACCCGAGTTTAAACGTACTGTGCTGGAGGTGATGCGCCAGCCACTGGAGGACAGGGTAATAACAATATCACGGGCAAAATCGACTGTTGATTACCCTGCAAGCTTTATGCTTGTAGCCAGCATGAATCCATGTCCCTGCGGATTTCATAATCATCCGGAGAAGGAATGCATGTGTTCCCCTGGAATGGTGCAAAAATACCTGAACAGGATCTCAGGTCCTTTGCTTGACCGGATAGATATCCATATTGAGGTAGTTCCGGTAAACTATGACAAGCTTGCAGATGCGGGAAGCACTGAGCACTCATCTTCTGTAAGGGAGAGGGTAGTGAAAGCAAGGAATGTTCAGGCCCGGCGCTTTGAAGCGGTGAAGGGGATCTATTCAAATGCCCAGATGACATCATCGATGCAACGTAAGTATTGTCAGCTCGATGAAGCCGGAGGCAGGCTTCTTAAGACGGCAATGGAGCTTAGAGGATTATCCGCAAGGGCATACGACCGGATTCTGAAAGTTGCCAGAACAATTGCCGACCTTGCTGATTCAGAGTATATTACTGCTGAACACATCTCCGAGGCAATTAACTACAGAAATCTTGACAGAGAGGGCTGGGCAGGGTAATTTCAGCGCCAGAGACACCAGACCGGATACTGAATCAATCGTTTTGTTATTAACAATCTGATTAATGAATAGGAGTGAATTTAATATTAATAAAATTTCATAATTTTGCTTTATCGGTTTCGTATTTATTTTATCTGACTTAATGCGGATACCATTACTTTCAAATAGAATCGTCCTTCAAGCAGTTAACAAATCTATATTATCTCAGAGCATATTACACATATCGCTGTATACGACGATACAGTAAGATTGATAAGGTATACCGAAAAATTTACTTCAGCTTTTACTGAGAGCCTGATTAAAGAGTATGACTCAGGTTTTATTACCTCCGGCATCTTGTGGTCAATTTATTCCGGATAGAAGTGGTCAGGCCTACCGTTTTTCCAGTGTATCTGAAATATCTCTATCGTACAAAACAAAAGTTAATCTGAAAGACAGAGCAAGAGGTACTTCCTTAAAAGACGCTTTTAATCTCGTATTCGATACTTGGAATATAAACACAATTAAACAATTGGAAGAGTTTAAGATTCTGCTTATGAACCCGTAAAAGTGATCACTTTTCTGCTAAAATATATTGGGCGGAACCTTCTTTTTAATGTATTTGCGGTAATGCATGTTAACAAAAAAGGCAAACAGATACATAAAGGGGTCTTTCCACAGGGCAGGATGGAAAAGGGTTCTGGTTAAAATGTTCTTCAGCGAAAATACTTTTTTATAAAGCCACCAGTACATCTCGGTGAGCTTTTCGGCTGATATATTGGCGGGTTGATGTACGCATTGGGCCCCGTCGAATTTTTCAAGGTCTTCTGTAATCAATCTTCCTTCAGCTTTATATTCGTCAAATAATGGTGTGCCAGGTGCGGGTGTTAAGATGTAAAACCTCGGTACAGGAATTTGGGTTTCTTTAATAAATTTATAAGTTTCCCGGATGCTTTCTTCTGTGTCACTATCGGTACCCAGCATCATTTCAGCACTAACTAAAATGCCTGAATCTATCAGGGTTTTAATTAATTTTTTGTGTTCATCAACCTTAAGCCATCCTTTATCCAGCTTGTTAAGTCCTTCCTGAGTTATGCTTTCAACGCCGAAGCTCATCATGTTGCCGCCCGACTTTAAAACAGCATCTAACAGTTCTGGTTGCCTGGCAAGGTGTAGGGTGCATTGGCTGGCCCATTTCATTTTCATCGGTTCTATTTCTTTGCATAGCGCTTTCAGGTAGTTTGGATTGGAAACGATGTTGTCATCAAGAAGATAGAATTGTTTAAAACCAAGGTCTTTCACAGCCAGTATGTCACGAATTACCTCATCGATCGGACGGGTAAGGTATCTGCCATTGTAAACCGAAGCAATGCTGCAAAAACTGCACTTTAGGTTACATCCGCGCCCGGCTTGCACCGGCAACATTACACCAATGGGCTTTTGGGTTAAAAGTTCATAACGCGGAACGGGTAAGCCTTTCAAATCGTTGACCGGAATATCGTAGAAAAGTTTCAGCTTACCGTATTTTTCAAAATCGGCAAGCAATAAGGGGTACGTTTTTTCAGCATCGCCCACCATTACCGAATCGACATATTCAATAATATGCTCCTTCACCAGGGTTGCCATGTAACCACCCATCACAACAATCTTTCCTCTTTTGCGGAACTCTTTTGCAATTTCAATGCCCCTGTAAATGGCATAGCCCATACTTCCAATTCCAATGATATCGGCATCGCTTTCAAAATTAACCTCATCCACCACTTCGATGCAAACTTCAACTTCCCAGTTGCCGGGAGTCATGGCAGCCAGTAATGGGAAAACAAGTCCTGGCAAATAAATTTTTTTCTGTTTGCACAACTTCCGGTCAATTCCATATTGAGTTGGTTGTATGAATAGAATTTTAGGCATAGTGCTTTACCTCCTTTATCTTTTGCTGGTATTGTTTCCAAACCAGAAAACTTCCTTTAATCATTTTCCAGAGCATTGAAATTGGATATCTTTTCAAGTAGTCTAGCAGAAAGGCAGGTTGAAAGATTGCGGCATTATATACGCCAAGTAACTCTTCGTAAAAGTCGGCAACACTCATTTTCTCCGGTTGAATTGTTACATGAGCCAAATCCCACTTGGCAAAATCGGAATAGGGGATGATTAAATTCTTTTGGTATTGATTGTTTTCGGTACCCGGCAAAGGTGTCATGGGTTGAAGGTTAACATAGTGAATGCCCAGTTGCCTGATTTTTTTCTTTAGCAGGCCAAATTCTTTACGGCCCCAATCGGGCGGCAGAATAATAGTAGCATAACATTCGATACCTGTATTGTTGACTACCTTCATTGCTTTTTCGTTGGTGGCTGCATTAATATTTTTGTTGTAGTGCTCCAGTTCGTGGTCGAAGAAAGATTCAAAACCTACGATAACCGTGCGTAACCCTACCTCTTTAAAATCAGCAATAAGATCGGGATTACAGGCAATAAAATCGGCCCTCCCGTAAAGTAAGTAATGCTTGTTTAGCGACTCTATTCGGTTGGCTTCAATAAATGTCTTTACCCGCTGCCGGGTAGTCAGAAAATCGTCGTCGACAATGTAAATGTCATGTTCTTCGATAGTTTTTATCTCTTCAATTACCTCTTCCATGGGGCGTTCAACAAATCTTTTTTGTGTAATTTCCCTGCAGAAACAAAAATTGCAGGAGTACGGACATCCAAAAGCTGTTTTCAGGAGTGCCACTTTTTTGTGGAAAATATAGAAATACTTATCACGATACAATTTGGTTAGCGTCCGGTCGGGAATTGGAAAAGTAAAATCGAATTCCGGCAGGTTGCTTGCAGTGTCGTTTACTTTCAATGCACCGTTGGGAAATTCGTTTTGCCCCTTTATAAATCCAATTAATTTCGGAAAGACGGTTGTGGCATTTCGCACAACTCTGTAGTCGATGGCCGGATTGTTCAGATCATCGGGGCAAACTTCACAATGCACTCCTCCGGCAATGGTATGTATATTTGGATCGATCGATTTTGCCACTTTGCAGTACTGAATCATTTCCGGAACATTGGTGACGTATCCGGTAATGCAAAAAACATCAGCTTGTTCTCTTTTGATGAATAAATTTATCGGCTCTTTTTCCAGAATCATGTCAACAATTGTTGATGTGTTTTCCTCTGAAACACATGTTGCCAGTACTTCCAGCTCCAATGGTTCTACAAGCATCACGTGTTGCAAGCCAATGGTCTCATTAGAAGGTTTAGGTCGAACAAAAAGTATCTTCATAATTGTGTGGAATAAGTTGATTTACCTGATAGTTTTGAATACATGTGTTTCTTCAACCACCGTCGAATATTCCAGTACTTTTTTGCCTGCTCTCAATAATTTCATGAACAATGGATTAGAGTGATGTGCCAACATTGTTTTTTCATCAACTGTGCAACCTAAACGCATTTTAGGTACTTCTGCCGTTTGACCAAAATCGATCACCGCAGCTTTGTTTTCAATACCTTCTTCTAAAATATAAAGCAGCAGATTAAAATAGGTGTTGAAATTTAGATTGGCGCGGTAATCGATGCCACCCAAAAAGAAATAGTATTTTTCCCCAAAGGCCAGGGTTATTTTCCATCCAAGTAAGCGTTTGTTGAAGGAGTATGCTATAAGCATGAATTTCGGAGGTAATTGCTGAAAAAATTCAAGCGACAAAGTCTCCAGTTTTCCCTTGCTTCTTTTCAAAACTTCCAGATATTGTGTATGCATTTCACCCGTAAAATCCTTACAGGGCATCTCTCTTTTTTCAACTCCTGTAAAAGCGTTTGAAATTTGCAGTAAGCGTCTTCGGTAGTGGGTGCGTATGCTTGACAAATAATTTGCATAGGATGAGAAAGTATTGGAAAACAGCATGGTGGGCAAAGTCCTTCCCGAAAGAAATTCAGCACCTGGCATTTTGTTATCCAGGTTGAGCATCAACAACATTCCTTTTTCCTGGTTTTTTAATTCCTCAAATAGAGTTGAAAACAGTTTCTCATCTCCAATTATTCCGCTTGAAGAAACCGAGCAGGGAACTCCGGTAATGTGCATGGTGAATGGACTTTTCACTTTAATATAGGTAAACAGATCGAGTCGCAGGGAATAGATTACTGCTCCGGCTTTAAGGAGGGAGTTCTGAAATAATAAATAATAGCGCTGCTCACATGAATTGTACTTTTCGGTATGCAACAGGAATTCCTTGGTTTGGAAATAATCCTTGCTGATCCGATCCCATTCTTCGGGCAAATCAGCGGCAGTTTTTACTATTTCAATGGAATAATTCATAAGTATTTAAAAGTCAACTATGGCCAAATTATCAATTTCACTATATACTCAATGCCTATAAAGAAACTGGTTATGGCATGTTTAACTACTCCCCAGTTCCCGTATCTTAAACGGTGTTTTTTCATTTTAGTGAACTTCAATCCAGGGACCATGTAGAGATAGAATAGCCATAAATAGAACATAAGTTTTGACATGTGCCGGGGTTGGTTGTGTAAGCGTAGCAGATCGTACCTCCACCATTTCCTGGGATCACTTTCAAAAGGTGCACCATTTTTTGCCATTTGCGTTCCCGGGAATACGGTTAATGTTGAGTAGAGCGCAAAAGGGATTTCATTTTCTTTCACATAGGCAGCCAGGTTTCTAAAATCTGAATGTGTCCAGTCCGGATTAATAATAAACAGCGCAAACAGGTCTATATCCAGATTCTTACACACCTCAATAGTGCGGTTATTATCGTTAATTGTAGCGTCTTTATTAACCTCTTGAAGTTCTTCGTTGCTTACATATTCAAATCCCACCATCATGGCATTGAGCCCCACGCTTTTTAGTCTTTCCATCACATCGGGGTTCTCAGCAATGAAACGTGCATTACCAATGGCTATGAAATTCTTTTTCAATTTTGTTTCCTTCATCAGTTCAGAAAACGCCAACAGTCGTTTTCTGGAGATGAGGAAATTGTCGTCCAGAATGAGGATATTGTTTACAGGGATTTCTTCAATTTCGGCAATCACATCAGTCATGGGTCTGGCTCCATATCCACCTGCATGCATTTCGGAACAAAAACAAAAGGTACATTTTCCTGTGCATCCAAAAGATGTTTTAATGGTCGCGCAGGGCTTGTAATAAATGATATGGTAGCGATTGGGATCATTCACCAGAAGGTTATGTTTAGGACGATGCATGTGCAAAGGATCCAGGGGAGCTGAAGGGTTTATTATCAATTGATTGTTGATACGAAATGCTCCGCCGGGAACATGTTGGTAGGGAGTATTTTCCTGAATGTGTTGAACTACCTTAACAATGCCTTCCAATTGATTTGCAAAGAAAACTCCATCGATATGGGGTGAAAAGAAACTCTCAGGAATCACCTCGGCATGGGGACCTCCTACAAAAATTAAAGGAGGTTGATCTAATTGTTTCAATTTTTCCGCTGTTTTGAGAACATCTGAAACGGTGGTTATTAATGAGGTAAACAATACAATTTGAGCTTTTATTTGTTTTGCAATTTTTAAAGGGTTTCTTCGATCAACGATTCCATCGAGAAGTGTAAGATTATGATTTTCCAGTACGGTATTGAGGTATTCCAATTCGAGGGGTTCGCACCGTATAAAGCGATTCATCCGAATGGTTTGAATGGCCAAACGAGGCTTGCACACCAAAATATTCAGCTGCTTTTTATCGCCTGGTGTGCTCATTCCTTTTTCCATGGTATGATATGTTGTATTTGTCGCTTACAATTCTTTTTCAAACACAGCATATTGCCTGTATGCTTCCATTTTTTCACCAGATACACGCTGAAGGAAGCGCTTTGTCATGGAAATGCTTCTAATGTTCTCTTCAAAAATAAAGCCCCCTTCTCCCTGCTCAATTCCCATTTTTCGAATGTATTTTATGGCGCATAAAATCATTGCCTGTACAGCATGACTCACCTGATATTTTTGGAGCACTGCGATTTCTGTAAAACGAAAAGTTTTTATTGGATTGAACCACTTATATTTCAGTACATGCCTGACACCCAGCGGCTGAGGTCCTTTGACTAATTCATTGAAATCCGGGTACCATAAAAAGAAACCAATTGCATTTCCATCTTTCTCGGCAAACAATAAATTTTCTTCCCTTATCAGAAATCGGAAAGGATGAAACAACTCAAAATCTTCCATAACCTCGCGATTGGCCCAAAATGGGTGATCGGGGAAACAAGAATTGTTAAGGTAGGTGTATAAGGCCGTTTCTTCTTTAAGTTTCTTTTTATTTAGCTTCCGTACGGTAATCCCTTTCAAGTCGGGGTGGTCGCCCATCTTATCAAGATAATCAAAAAATGGCAGAGTTGAAAAACGGAAGGAAACCATCTTCCGCATCTTCAGGTTTTTAAAATATTCGGTATAGTATTCAGGGGTATATGGCAAACCAAATACAGGTGGTTGATTGTATTTATTGAGCAAAAAACCTGCTCCATAATTCAGATGGCCGTTTAATCCAAAGACAATTTTTGTGCTATCAGGAAATTCTTTTCTGGCTAACTCAATGATCAGAGTATCTATTCCATAAAGATCGGGTAACGCTTCAAAAAAAGAAACCTGGATGTATTGTGGCAAATGAGTGTCGTTTATCAAGGCAAATCTGCCAACAGTTTTACTCCCCCTGGTGATTAGATAAGGACTTACTGAAGCATGTTGATGGAAGGCTGAAGGCCCCTCAATTAACAGTTTTGTAATATCCTCTTCCGTAGATCTATGCAGTGGAATATTTTTGTATACTTCATTACTTATCCGATAAAAAGCAGAAAGTTCTTGTTTGTTGCTTACTATTTTGAATTGAATACTCATGTTATATGAAAATTTCTTTTGCCTTTGGGAAACCCAGAAAATTGGTGTGAGCACTGGCACAATAACAACCGGCATGCCCTAATACAACAATATCGCCGGGATACACATTTGGTAATTCAACATCCTTAGCTAGAAAATCACGCGAATAGGTAGAACAACCATAAATTATCGATTTAACATTCTCAATGGATTGAATTGTACCGTTTGCATGGATAATTTGGACAGGATGGGATGCACTATCGGGATAAAAAAGTGGTCGTGGAAATTGAACAACTGAGGCATTAATACCAATTAACTGACGATTGTTCCTATGCTTCACATCGACCACTCTTCCTACAAAATATCCTGATTCCGCACCAACAATTCTCCCCGGCTCCAGTATTAATTTAATTTTTCGGCCCAGATTTTTATTCATTTTATTCATAAGATCAGTTACTTTCATACCATAGGTTTTCATGTCGAATTGAACGTATTGTTCTTCTCCAATTCCAAAACCGCCACCCAGGTCGATGTACTCAATCCCAGGGAACCATTCAGCAAGCTTAATGATCTGTTGATAACATTTAAAGAAATAGTCCACATCTGTTATATTGGTTCCTACGTAAACATGCAAACCATTGATGTTGGCATTCCCTTTCAATTTTTCAATTGAATCGAGGCTTAAACCCAATCTGCTTTTTTCACCGATAAAGTATCCTGCTGTTGTGTATTTCGGATCGACCAGTTCCCCAATGTTACATCTGATACCAACATTCCCTTGAGGAAAAAGCTCATTCCACTTGTTGAACTGCCCCAATGAATCCAAAAAAACATATACTCCGTGGTTCCTAGTTAATTTCATGGTTTCATCGTTCATAGCCGATGCGGCAAATATGATTTGCTCAGGTTTGAAACCTATAGACAATGCTGTATCCAAATGAATTACCGAGTTAACAAAAACGTTTAAGCCTTCTTGTTGAATCACCTTTAGAAATTCTCTGTTTGAGTTGGCCATCATAGCGAAATGGATCGATTTCAGATCGTAATTAATGTCCATGAATTGCCGGCACAGTTGTTTAATCTTATTGGTTTCATAAATATAAAAAGGGGTATTCAAAGAATCTGACAATTCAATTATCTTCTTTTCCAGGTCGTTACCATGGTGAATGTTCATGATCATAAATTTTGATTTAGGATATGCGTTTCATTCTCGTTAGTTCATATTGTTTCTCGCCAATTGCTTCAATTTGGCTGATTTTATCACGTGTTATACCTATGATAAAATCAGCATGTTTCGAAAGATGCATATACATGGCAGCAAGACTTGCAACAGCCTCAATTGCTTTCGGATTTTGAAATAGGGTTTTAAAGATTAGTCTCCAATAGAGTAAACCTGTCTTGTGAGAAAAACCTACTCTGGAGCAAATTTTCAAAAAGGAATAAAACATGCTTAAGCCGGTTTTAAATCCAGGTCGTTGCTTATAGCTTACCTTCAAGTTCAAACCAAGCATGCTTAGCCGTTCATAATAATTTTCAGGACTGTAGACACTTTCCAGAATATGGATGTACTCTCTTAATATTTGCTTTCGGCTACGCTTTGTGATAAAATTTAAACCGCTGGTCATCTGGTCTACTTCTGTATTTGAGTCCGACACAATAGTCTCCTCAGTAAACAGACGTTTTTCTTTGCTAAGCCTATTTAACAACCGGGTGTTGGGCAAAGCATAAAGTGTTCCAATCATGGCCATGCATATTCCGGCATCCTGAATGTTTTGAATTAATAATGAGGCGGTTTGCCTGGTTTCATTGTCAAAACCCAAAATGAAGCTTGCATCTACAATTATTCCATAGCGAATCAATTTTTTAACAACTTCAGGAATGGAATGATTCATATTCTGATTTTTGTGGGCCAGATGAAGCACTTCATTCTCTGGAGTTTCTAGTCCCAAACTAATGTACCTGAAATCGGCATTTTTAAGCAGCTCTAAAACCTCATCGTTGTTCACAAGGTCGATAGATGTTTCGGCAGCAAAATAGAAAGGGTATTTTTTTGAAGAAGACCATTCTGCAATTCTTTTCAATAACTCTTTTATTATTTTCTTATTGGAAAGGAAATTATCGTCAACAAAGAAGATATGTCCCCGATAACCCAGTTTATAGAGTGCATCCAGTTCAGCAATTACCTGCTCTGTTTTTTTGGCTCTGGGTTTTCTGCCAAAGAGTTCAATCACGTTACAAAACTCGCATCGGTAAGGACAACCACGTGACACCTGGAGCCCCATGAAGAGGTAAGCTTTGATTTGTATAAGGTCGAAACGTGGTACAACTGCTTCATTCATCCTTGCCATTCCAGATGGGTGATATATACCTTTCTCCTTTCCCAAAGACAGATCGTTTAAAAAATCCGGAATTGTAACTTCTCCTTCTCCTAATACAAGGTAATCGGCATGTTGATATAAATCTGGTTGTGACGTTGGTTCTGGTCCGCCTATGGCTACTTTCTTCCCAAACGAATGAGCCAGCTCGATCAATGATAATATACCTTTTTGTTGTGAAAGCATGCCTCCGGTACATACCAGATCAGCCCATTTGATGGATTCAATATTCAAGGATTCAATATTTAGGTCTACCAGTTTGAAATGCCAGTTTTGAGGGAATAGTGCTGCAACAGTAATTAGGTTTAGAGGTGGAATAGGGTATTTGGCACCAACTATTTCGCAGACATCTTTATAGTTCAAGGCGCTATGCTCTGAAAATTCTGGTTGGATAAGAAGGCACTTTGTTTCAATGGATTTTAAGTTCTTCATCTATTTATGAATTTCCCCTTCTGCACAAAACAACAACACCCGATTCAATTAACTTAAACACAATTGCCTTAAAAGAAAAAGTACAGGTAGTGCTTCACGTCTAAGGTATGGGAAAAAAAAATTGAAAATGAAAAAGGTATACATGATTCAGACAAATGAAATTATTACAGTAATTGTGTGGCTAGTACAATTTATAATGATGATTCTTAAACTACATCATTGAAAAGGGGTTCAAAAATATTAACAAGGAACCTACTTTCAGAATAACGAGATTAATGTTTTGCCGTATCTTTCCTGGCAATTTCAAGCCAATTATCGCAAGAATAATAGCAATGTCAGAGATTGTCGGACTTAGAATTATTGTATCAAATCGTCCCTGCAAAAAATCAGGGAAGTAACTGTTAGAAATTTCTACACTATCAGCTTGAGTAGTTTCAGTATTTGCACTATAAATCCATAATGCAAATATTGAAACCGGTATTAATATGAATATTATTCCTGTTACTGAGAATATTTTTAAATGTAGTGGGGATAACCGTTTACTTTTCCCTTTTTCCATAAACAATCCTGTAAGTATTTAATCATTATACTCAGCGTAATACGAATGGAACAGCGATGGCAATTATTCCCGTAAATGTTACAACCATAATGAACAGATTATAACGTATGTTGTAATTTCCCAGCAGCGTCTCATCATAGTACTTATCCACACCCTGATCCTTATACATAAGGAGCAGGCCTGAACCAAGCTTCAGCCTGGTCTGTTTTCCTTTCAGCAAACCGAAAATTACAACGATGTTCACTAAGACTATAAGTGTAACGAACAGGAACATTACGATAAGCAGAGAATTATCGGTCCTAGATTTTTCAACCATGCCAGAATTAATTCCAAGAGTGATCAGGTTTAGCATTATCGCGCTCAGAATGAAAATTGTGTCGGTTTTTGTATTCTGCTGCAACTCCGATGTTATGTGTTGATGTAGATGTCCAATCATAGCTCTGTCTTTTTGGGGTTTAGGAATCTTTAATAAAGATAATGTAAATTATATCCCATTCCGTTTTAGAAAATTGTTATTTTCCCATATACCTCGATTCAAACATCTTCCACATTTGTACAACTTCCTCAATTGTAAACTCCTCCAATGGAATTGGATCTTGTTTGCCAACCTCAGCAGCCATGTTTTCAAAGTCTCCCGTAGGATTAAAGAGTTTTGCCAAGGTCATTGTCAGATCAACTATTTCGATGGAAGGATCACTATAAGTCAGCTCCCATTTGCTTACAATTGCTTTTACACCTTCATTCATTGCCAGATTCGACAGTTTATCCTTTACAATGTTAAGGACTGATGATGCTGAACCGGTACAGAATACCTGCTGATGAAGCAGAAATTGAAAAGTTATCATTCTGTATGCTGCTTCGGCTTTCTTCGTTGAATCATTTCCCTGTAAGTCGGCCTCACTCTGTTTCTGTAATTCAGCCATATGAACACCGAATGCCTCAGAGCGGGAATATGCTAATGTTATTATCCTTGAGTCGTATGTGCCAATTTTCAAAACTTTATTTTCCGACTGTGCAAGGATTGTATTGTAGAAGGATATAAATGAAATCAGAATGATTAGTGATAAGAAGGGTTTAATTGCCCTATGAAGTGTTTTCATGATATTAGAATTTATTAATAATGATACACCAGGATATTTCAATCAGAATTTTATGCTTTTGTGATATTCCTTCCATGTATCAGATAATGAAGAATGAACAACACTCCCGTGATTAAAAACGGGGATATCACAATTAATGAAGCCGGATTTCCTGAAAACGACCTGAAAAGAATCCCTGCTGCCAGAAAGGCCAGGATGAAGAGTACACCGCCTATCAGTTCCCTTTTCCATGCAATAATCAAAATAGCCGTTAAGACTATTAAAGGGATATTATGCATCAGGAAGCCCAGCAATTTCTTGCCGAGAGGTTGGTTTTCACTGAATACATCTAATGAAAACATAAGCATAAATAGGATTGCGAAATTGTTAAAATCCTCGGAATCCAGTAAAGTGACTTTTCTTTCATAATACTTTAGTTTAGTTAATTTGACTGGTTTGCTTTTACATGAAGATAATTCTTTAGTAATTCTATAATTAAGGTTTAAATTAACTCGTAATGAATCAATTCAAATTGTATTTCTTTTGTAAATTCGCTGTAAAGTAATTTACATCGATTTAGCAAACACCTGGAAATAATAAATCCCAAATTGCGCCCGGACGATAAAATATTCTTACAACTTCTCAAGAAGGAAATCGCAACTGTAATGAAGATATCCTATCCGGGAATTAATTCTGAAATATCAGAATGGAAGGGTCAGGAAATAACCGACTTTCAGGAAGAACTGCACAATAAGGTTAATGGTCACCTGAGTGAAAAGTGGTTTTATACTCATGTAAAATCCACAGGGAAATCTTTGCCCAGGATTGACGTTCTGAATATGCTTAGCCAGTACGCCGGTTATCTCAACTGGAATGATTTCAGGCATAAAAACATGAAACAGGTCCCACTGGCATTTAAGCTACAGGAATCTAATTCTATTTTTATAAAAGTTCCTTTGCTTATGCTGCTTGTCGTAGTCCTGCTAATAATATTATTCAGGATAATAAATACGCAGAATTACAGGTTTACTTTTATCGATGCCGATACCGGAGAACCAGTCAGAGGGAATGTAATTAAGGCTGACCTTCTGTTACAAAATGAATCTCCCATAAGTTATTTATCAGATAATGATGGCATTATAACCTTAAGGACAGATCAAGGCAGAATTAAATTGGCAGTTTTTGCACCTTACTATCTTCCAGACACTCTGACCAGGACTCTAAAAAAGTTTAACCGAACCGAGCAAATCAGGTTAAATGTTGATTCGTATGCACTTAT
>Ga0154516_1024_pt1 | contig 25445 bp, 15 predicted proteins | sample RifGroE2_FD_115995 | JGI IMG/M metagenome (GOLD analysis project Ga0154516, IMG submission 115995) | Bacteroidetes bacterium GWE2_41_25 | reverse complement strand
ATCCTCCTCAATTTTTGTCATCCCAAGATATGATAAAGCGATTATGGTAATAATTGTAAATCCCGGAAAAAGAATCATTCTCCAATCTGCAAATCTTGCTGCTCCCAATGCTGCAATTACAGGGGCACTGAAAGATGCAATTGCTTTAATAAACTGCCCGAATGTAAGCGAACTCGACATTTTTTTTCCGCTTACAATACTTGCCAGCAATGGATTAAGGGATACCTGCATCAATGTATTGCCAATACCCAGCAATAAAAAGGCAACTAACATCGCAGAGAAACTATAGAAGACGAGTGGAAAAATTAAGGCTGGCAGCGTTACAATCAAACTCAGTAAAACCGTTTTCTTCCGGCCTATTTTGTTCATCATCAATCCTGTTGGAACTGACAGCACAAAAAACCAAAGAAAAACCATTGAAGGCAGCAGATTTGCCATCGTGTCTGACAGATGGAAATCAGCCTTTACATAATTGGTTGCAATACCCACCAGGTCTACAAAACCCATTACAAAGAATGTAAGCATGATGGGTAATAATTTATATACGATGTTTGAATTTTTCATAGAAAAATATTAAATATGAAGCTGTACAAGATCTACTCGTATATGTTTTTCATCTGCCATGCATCAAGTGATATCAGTTTGGCATCCTGTCCCTGAGCACGCAATGAAACACCCATACTCTCCTTTAGACCGGGATATACTCTTGCGGCAACGCATTGCCTGTCGTTAACAAAAACCTCCACAACGCTTCTGTCGATAAAAATTCTTAAAGACAATTTTTCACCAGGCTTCAGGATTACCGGCGCAGTTTCGGGAGCCCTCGATTGTACATCAGGAAGAGTGGATGAATAAGAAGTCTCAAGTGTGATCAGGCTAGCCCTCGGATTTGGTGCAGTTGATCTGAACCCCCTCTCCCTGAAAAATGCGATCCTGGTAAATTCCTCTTTGTTTGCCGATCTTAGGACGTTAATTTCTACCATGGGTGCATTTTTCACATCGATTTCTGCAATAATTTCCATTGTATTGCCTTTGATATTCTTCAGAACAATCTCCTTATTGGCAGGGAGGGTCATAGAATCTATATGCTGCTTGTTATATCTGAGCGATTCAATATCTCCGGCAGGCTTGATGCCGATCTCCTCTTTTGAGATGAGTGTTAGCAACCTAGGTAATGTCATTATCTGATTCCATCCCGGAGTTGGTTTTGCAGGATTCATATTGAAAATAATAACAACACCGCCTTTGCCATCAGGAGCTGCCGATGGAGCATGCACTCCGGCTGGATTTGCAGCTCCGAAATTGAATTTTCCTCCTGAAGTAACTATAAATTTATCCCTCACTTTATCGTAGTCTCCAAGCATATACTGCCCGCCGCTCATATGACTGAAGAAGGGAAGAATATACCGGTCTCCAATGGGCCAGAAATAGGGGCAGGCTCCGTCATCACCAAGGATTGTCACACGGTCTCCCTCGGTAAACTCATGCAGATATTCCCAGCGCGCAAGATCGAGTGATCGAAACAAAAAATTAGCCCTGACTGGTTTTCCGCCTGTCCCGGGCAAGGTACCTCCGGATAATGCATAGTATACCGTATCTTTTTTCCAGATGCACGGATCAAATACCCTGTAGGGCAGAGGAAATCCTGTTGTACTTCGCATTGGTATTACTGCAGTGCCGGTAACTTTTTCCCAGTTAAGAAGAAGAGGATCGTTTGATACTGCAACCATGTTACCTACCATGGTGCCATGGTACATAGCAATTACGCGGTCTTTTTCAACAAGTGTAGACCCTGAGAAGACTGCTCGTTCGGGATTAGGGTATATCGCATAAGGAAGATCTTTCCAGTGAATAAGATCCTTACTTATGGCATGTCCCCAATGTTGCCGTGTATCTTCAGGTGGATATGCCTGGTAAAACAAATGCCAGTACCCGTTCCAAAAACATAATCCATTTGGATCGTTAAGATTTGCTTCTGGGTTAACATAATGATATATGGGTCTGTAAGGATCATTGGACATTTTTTTACGGGATTCAATAAGACGTAACATCAATGGATTTGTTTTAAGCTGAGCCTCCTGTTCCTGCAGGGTGGCAGCATAAGTATATTTCGGTACCTTGGATGTATAATCCTGTGGCGTTGTCTGTCCGGATGCAATTTTCTCAATGCTGCACAAAAAGAACATTATAAGAAAGATCATCAGACTGGATGATATGTAACTGTTTGGCCTTTTCATTTTATCATTATATTATTGTTTAATTCCAAAATCAGAATGATTTCTCGTTTGTCTATTAATAGATGCTTTTCATCTGCCATGCTTCCAGCAACTTTAGCTCGCTTTCCTGTCCCTGGGAGCGGATCGAAAAACCGATACTGTCGTCACGGCTCGGATAAACTCGTGCTGCTACGCATTGTTTACCGTTTGCAAAAACCTCGACAACACTTTTATCAATGAATATCCTGAGTTTTAAGGTTTCATCTCTATTTAGAATGAATGCTCCGGTTTCAGGTCCCCTTGGCCTTACATCCGGATGTAGCGACGCAAAAGAAGTTTCAAGAGTTAAAAGGCTTTCCCTTACTACCGATGTTGCAGCAGGAGTGGCAGGAGGTCCGGGAACCGGTACAGGCACATTGACACCCTGAACCCTGGCTATCTCTCCGTACCGATAATCACGTCCCGGAGGCATCCCTCTTTCCCGGTGAAAAGTGATCTGTGTATACTCTTCCCTTCCGGGTGAGCGAAGAACATTCAGTTCAATCACTGGTGCTTCTTTCGGATCAATCTCAATGTTTATCTCCATCGCATTACCCTTGATTTTTTTAAGTACAATCTCCTTATTGGCAGGAAGTTTCATCGGGGCAACCTTTTGCAATTCACCACGCAATGATTCAATGTCCCCGGCAGGTTCCTGTCGTATTTCGTTTTTACCAGCCAGAGTAAGGAGCCGAGGAAGAGTGAATATCTGATTCCATTCACCGGTAGGCTTACCCGGATTCATATTGAAAATTATTATGAGGCCTCCCTTGCCATCTGGCGTTGCAGATGGGGCATGTACTCCGGAGGGAGTTGCGGGACCGAAATTAAACTTACTGCCATGAGTTACTACGAACTTGTCCCTTTTTGTATCATAGTCCCCTAACAGATACTGTCCTCCGCTCATGTGGCTGAAGAATGGCATAATATAACGGTCCCCGATGGGCCAGAAATAAGGACATGCATAGTCATCATTGATCAGAGTAAATCTGTCTCCCTCAACAAATTCATGAACGTACTGCCAGTTTACCAGATCTTTCGACCTGAAAAGGTAACATTCGGAAATCTGCCTTCCGCCCGGCCCTTTTGGAGCCCTGCCGGCAGACAGCGCGTAGTAAATGCTGTCTTTTTTCCAGATGCAGGGATCAAAAACACTATAAGGTAAAGGGAACCTGGCATCAGTTAAAAGCGGTATTGCAGCCCTGTCAGTTGTAGTTTTCTTCCAGTTAAGCAGCAATGGATCTTCTGAGATGGCAACCATATTACCAACCTCAGTCCCATGGTACATGGCTATCACACGATTGCCATCCACCAGTGAGCTTCCTGAAAAAACTGCACGCTCTGGTCCAGGATAGATAGCATATGGAAGATCTTTCCAGTGTATAAGATCTTTGCTTATGGCATGCCCCCAGTGCTGCCTCCGGTCCTCAGGTGGATAACCCTGGTAAAACAGATGCCAGTTGCCCTGCCAGAAGCATATCCCGTTGGGATCATTAAGAGTACTCTCAGGGCTGACAAAATGGTAAATCGGTCGGTACTTGTCGGAGGTCTGGCGTTTGCGAGATTCCGCAAATCGAAGCATCAGGGGATCTGTCTTAAGCTGGTTCTCCTGTTCTGCAAGAGTTATGGGGTAAGAGAACTTGGGAACCTTCGAAGTATAATCTGGCACCTTTTTCTGACCATTTAGTAACTGTACAGCAAAAAAAACAGTTATTAAGACAATTACAGGTTTCTGGAAAATTGATAATAATTTGGTTTTCATATTTTTAGTTTTTATTCATAAATACTCTTCATCTGCCATGCATCAAGCGACTTAAGTTCAGCATCCTGTCCCTGTGATCTGACAGAAACTCCCACGCTGTCATTCCTTCCGGGATATACTCGGATTGCAGCGCACTGAATTCCATTAACAAAAACTTCAACGACGCTCTTATCGACGAATATCCTTAGTTTTACGGTTTTCCCCTGTTCAAGAAAAAATGGCGCCGTCTCCGGGGGCCGGATTTTCACATCGGGAAGTGTAGAAGAAAAGGTTGATTCAATAGTTAACAGGCTGTGCTGAGTTCTGGGTCCCTGTGCATATGATTTGTTTCCGGTAAACTGAGCTGTAAGATCTGCAGGCATCATTGCAGTAGCCGGTCCGTTGTTATACTCCAGACCTTTAGTGAATCCTTTTTCTTTATAAATGATAATTCTTGTATATTCCTCTTTCCCTGGAGACCTGAGAACATTCATTTCAACAACCTGTGAATTCAACATATCAATTTCAGCTGAAATTTCCAATGCATTACCAGATATTCCATTCAATACAATTTCTTTATTGGCCATAAGCTTTATGGGACCGGTGTGTTTTTCATTAAAACGGAGTGAAATCAGTTCCCCTGCCGGCTCCTGCCCTATCAGGTCTTTTGATAGTAGTGTAAGCCTGCGCGGAAGGGTCATTATCTGATTCCATCCTTCAGCCGGTCTTCCCGGATTCATGTTGAAAATGATTATCAGACCACCTTTTCCATCGGGTGCTGCCGATGGAGCATGTACACCACCCGGTCCTACTGCACCATGATTGTATTTTCCTCCTGATGTGACTAAAAACTTATCATTCTTCTTATCATAATCCCCGATCAGGTACTGACCTCCACTCATATGGCTGAAAAAGTTCAGGATATACCGGTCACCGATGGGCCAGAAATAAGGACAGGCTCCATCATCTCCGATAAGCGTTAATCGGTCACCTTCCACAAACTCATGAACGAATTCCCAGTGTGACAGATCCAGTGATCGGTAAAGAGCATTGGCACGAACCGGTTTGCCCCCCGGGCCAGTGTTCATTCTTCCTGCAGAAAGAGAATAATAGACAGAGTCCTTTTTCCATATACAAGGATCGAATACACTATAAGGTAGCGCGAATCCTGAAGGACTTTTCAATGGAATGACAGCATTTCCTGTGACCTTTTCCCAGTTTAATAGCAAAGGATCCGAAGAAACTGCGATCATGTTACCGACCATTGTCCCGTGGTACATGGCTATTACCCGGTCTTTTTCGGCTAATGTCGATCCTGAAAAAACAGCTCTTTCAGGATTCGGATAAATCGCATAAGGAAGGTCTCGCCAGTGAACCAGGTCTTTGCTTATTGCGTGCCCCCAGTGCTGTCTTGGATCTTCCGGCGGATAACCCTGGTAAAAGAGATGCCAGTACCCGTTCCAAAAACATAAACCGTTGGGGTCATTCAGGTTTCCTTCAGGATTTACATAATGATATATGGGACGGAATTTATCAGATAACAGTTTTTTCCGTGATTCATTCATCCTTGATAAAAGAGGATTGGTCTTAAGCTGCTCCTCCTGTTCCTGAAATGTGGTTCCAAATCTGTAAAATGGAACTTTGGAGGTGTAATCAGGTGCATTGCCTTGTCCAAACGATAAACCATTAAAAGACATGATCATAAATGCACAGATAAAGCATGTCAAAAAAGATACTTTAATCATAATATGATTTAATTGGTTCCAATCTAAAAATACCCATTCAGCGGAAAGGGATACTCAATTGACATATCTCCTGTTAATATATAGTATCCCATTTTTTCGCCAGATCAAACTTAGAGTTTTGGTGAGAAGCTGCAATAAGAAAATAAAGAAGCAAGAGGTAATGGAAGTAAACCAATTAAAAACTAACTCTGACACTTACTAACCTAAAAGAATCTTTAATACTTCCATTACCTGCATTGCTAAATTTCTCTGGCTTTCTATCAATATCCAGGATTCTGCACATATATACCATTAACCAGGTTAATCTGTTGTTGCGGGATATGAAGATATTCATTCCTCCCTTTTGTAAAATTTGCATTTGCAAGGAACACGAACCTGGTTTTTTCTTTGGCAAAATGCTTATTTAATGTTTCGGCGGCGATTCCCCATCTGACAAGATCAAAAAATCTGGGGCTCTCCATTGCAAATTCCAGTCTTCTTTCAAACTGAAGCGCTTTCCGGGCATAGTCCTTTGTCCAGGTTGCATCGTTAACATAAGCTTCCACCTTATAATTACTTATAGGAGTCCCATCAGCCATTTTCAATCTTCCCGTACTGTTTTTTGCTCTTACCCTGATCTGATTTATCAAGGGTAACGCTTCTGTATGACGATCCAATTCAATCAGAGCTTCGGCTTTCATTAACAACAAATCGTCATAACGCAGGACAGCGAAATTAAGAGCACCTCCCATAAAAGCTCCATACTTTTTGAATGAAGGATCATCATATGGAACTATTTCCTTCATAGTAGAATAATAGCCGTAAACCTGTGGAGCCCTCCTCCAGTTTGATTGCATAATCCATGTAGGTTTGTACTTAAATGGATGTGTAGCAATTCCAACGGTATGATCCAGTCTGGGGTCAACGGTGTTAGTCCAGAAATCAGCGGGATTCCTCATCACAACATCATCAAAAGTATCGAATTCAGGTAATCCTGCAGCATTGGTTCTGAATGCATTTACCAAATTCTGACTGGGATTATGGAAATCACAACAACCATATTGGGGGGCCATATTGTAATTCAGCCCTGTAGCCTTGTTAATTCTTCCAGGTGAAGTGGTACCATCACTCACTGAGAATTGAATTGCAAATATCGATTCTTTTTGATTTTCATATTCAATAAGGAAATTCTTTGCAAAATCATCATGAATGTCGTATATGCCCAAATTAATTACATTATCAGCCAGATCCACTACCTTCTGAAGCTTTGCGTTATTAATATTTATTACTGCATGCTGATCGTTTTGCTCATAAGCCTGATATAGTCTTACCTTTGCCAGGTAAGTCCAGGCTGCCCCTTTAGTGGCTCTTCCTATCTGGGATTGAGTTACCGGCAGGTTATCGGCAGCAAATTGAAAATCTTCAGCTATTTTATCCCAAAGCTGATCGCTGGTCAGTACATCGTTAGGAACGTTTTTAATTTCTTCCTTTGCAACAAGCTCATCAATCCAGGGCGGACGATTGAACAAAATTTTAAGCAAGAAATACCAATGTCCTCTCAAAAACCTTAATTCAGCCTGCCTTACAACCTTATTGGGGTATTGCGCTACATCTACTGCATTTACCCTCTTCAGAGCATCATTTGCCCTGCCAATTCCTTCATAAATTGCAATCCATACCAGGTTAGGTTTACCAAGATCTGTGGTTATTGCTACAAATTGTTCCAGCAAGTCTCCTTCACCCTGATCGGGGACACTACCACCACCTTTAAAGGAATCATCAGAGCGAACACTACCCCAAAGCCACATATGAGAGAAGGCATGTGTCCAGTCATCATTGCCAAGAGAGGCATAAGCAGCAGTCACCATATTATCCAGATGTTTGGGCTGACTTAATACATCTCCGCTCAGTGTGCCTTTTGGAGTATAATCAAGGAAGCTTTCTGAACATGAAAATGTAAAAATCACCATCACAACTGTTATGAATATTTTGATATGTTTTTTCATAATTACATATTTTTATTTAATGTTTAAAAAGAAGCGTTAATTCCTAAGGTAAAACTTACAGGTCTTGGATAAGTGGTTCCGGGAGTTTCCGGATCCTGCCCTGTAAAACGATTTTCGTCATTTGGTCTTATTAGCAGAAAATTTTCTCCCATAGCATAAACACGTAATAAGTCTACTTTAATTTTCTGAGCAAAAGTTGAAGGAAGTGTATATCCGAGAGACATACTCCTCAATTTGAAATAGGAACCATTTCTTAGCAAATAGTTAGATGACCTTGTTTCCTGATTCGGGTTTACAAGGGATGCACTAGGTATGGATGAAGTGTTGTTTTGTGGTGTCCAGGCGTCCAGAATACGCTTGCCAAAATTCATACCCTGACCAAATGCAAAGTCAGTTGAACCTATCGTACCATCATTTACTGTTCTTCCCGAAACACCCTGTCCGAATATTGAAAAAGTCCAATCCTTATACAATAATTCAAGGTTCAGACCGTATTCGAAATCAGGCAGTGTCGTTCCCAGCCAATCCTGATCAAGAGTATTTATTACTCCATCACCATTCAGATCCACCCATCTTAACCTTCCGATACCTTTACCTGACTGAGTAGCATGTGCATCAACTTCAGCCTGATCCTGGAAAATACCATCTGTTATATATCCGAACACTGAAGTAACAGAATGATCAATTATTGTTTTTTCGACATTTCCCGGATATGATCTTACGACTGATTCCGGGAGATAGGTTATCCTGTCATGGAAAGAGGTAATTGATCCAAGAACATTCAAGGAAACAGGACCTATGTTTTCCCTGACACCCAGAACTAATTCAAATCCCTTATTTGCCATAGTGGCACCATTAACAAACTGAAAGGAGCCTTCACCCATTGCACCGGCATATGGCGGTCTTGTAAGAATATCTTCTGTGCTGCGATCAAAATAATCAAATGATCCGGTGATAGTTTCCTTCAGGAAACCAAAATCTATTCCAATATTTATTTCACTTGTTGATTCCCACCTCAAATCATCATTTACAATCTGTGTGGCAACATACCCCGAAGGTAGTGTTCCGGTGTTTATTCCACCAAGATCATAGGCTGTGCCATAAATCCTGTTGCCTGACTGTGTTCCATAATTAGTTGCATACAGACCAAATCTTGCGTTATCTCCAATCTCCTGGTTCCCAACGATTCCAAATCCTGATCTTAGTTTAAGATTGGAGATAAAAGTTGCATTGGCCATAAATGGTTCCTTATCTATCCTCCAGCCTGCAGTGAAAGCCGGGAAGTATCCAAACCTGTTGTTTTTACCGAACCTGGATGATCCATCAACACGCAGAGTTGCCGAAACAAGGTATCTGTCAGACCATTTATAATTCACTTTACCAAAATATGAAAGCAACTGATGTCCGGTTCTGGTACCGGAATTAGTTGCAACACCGGTTCCTGCACTAAACTGGAAATAATCAAATGACTGGTCAGCAAACCCTTCTTTATATGCAATCATATCCTGATAGTCATTGGAAATTGCTTCCATTCCGAACAGAAAATCAAAAGTACTTTGCTTTATCTCTAAAGAATAGTTTGCAGTATTAGACCAGGTCCAGTTAAATTTTTTGCCTTGCAATTTTTCTATATAATTTACCGTCCTGTTCAGGAATCCTTCAACCCAGGTTCTTTCAATTGACCATCTGGTATCATAATCTGTATCAATACCAGCTCTTGAAATCAATGTAAGATTCTTTATAGGCCTTACTTCCATAAAAAGGCTTCCGAATAAAAGCAAATTTTTTACTCTGTTATCCTGACCCAGCCATGCAATGTGCAATGGGTTGTTCCGGTCGGAAAAACCGCTGCCAGTAGGTCCGGCCCAGTCCCCATTGGTATCATATACAGGCAACCTGGTCTGCATGAAATATGCATTGTTGATAATAGTTGTACTGTTAAACCCCGCGAGACCCGGACCGTTATGGTCTCCTCTCAGAGGAGATTCTTCCAAACTGGCAATATGAAAATCTTCACCTACCTTGATCTTACCATCGAAAAGTGAAATTGAACTGTTTACCTGTCCGTTAATCTGATCAAAAAAGTTGTATTTAATAACTGATTTATTGTGGTTCTTTCCCAGGCTGATCAGAAGTGAACTTGTTTCAGTTGACCCCGAAATAGTAATGCTATTTGATGAAATAAGGCCGCGTCTGAAGAGAGCATCCTGCCAGTCTGTATCTGAAGATATTAATAATGGATTACCTCCCACAGTCGGAACTGGTACTACTTCATCAAGAACCTGCACACCATTTTCAGTGTGCGATACATATGTATATCGGGCTGAATGGGCAGTGGGACTTGTTCCGTTATTGATAGAACCCTGCCAGAGTGCCCTTCCATATTCTTCAGTATTAGTAACAGGCATCCTGCGTGTAAAATACTGGGATGTAAGGCTGGAACTGAAATCAACCTTGAATTTGCCCTTCCCTTTTTTGGTTGTGACAATAACTACTCCGTTGGAAGCCCTTGATCCATAAATCGAAGATGCCGATGCATCTTTAAGTACCTGTATTGACTCAATTGTATTTGGATCCAGGTAAGCAAACGTGTTGGCTTGCTTTGAAGGGATACCATCTATAATGTAAAGGGGGGCTGTGTTACCAAGAGTATTGACTCCCCTTACTAACAGAGTTCGTGTTCTTCCCGAAGGATCACCTGAGGTTTCAATAAAAAGTCCCGGTACACGTCCCTGGAGAGCTTGCATCGTATTACTCGCCGGCATATCTGACATTTGGGCAACATTAACTACAGCAACGGCTCCGGTAAGGTCAACTTTTCTCTGTACTGCATATCCTGTTACTACAATTTCATCCAGCTGACCAATAGCCGCATTCATAGTAACATTCACAATACCAGACTGGTCAACCTTAATCTCCTGCGTTTGCATTCCTACGAATGAGAAAACCAAGGTCGCATTTGTACCTACACTGATAGAATAACTTCCATCTGCCCCGGCATAAGTACCATTTGTCGTACCTTTTTCAAGTACCGTGGCTCCGGGAAGAGGATTGTTGGTGATTGCATCTGTGATTTTGCCTGTGACAGGTGTTCGCTGAGAATATGCATTCAGACTGAACATAAGACAAAACAAAACCAAGATCCCACCCAGTAATTTTTTGTGGTTCATTTTTTTCATAGTTTTATTAAATTAGAGTCATAATTAGTTGTTTGTTTTCAAATATTCTATATGTTCATCTTTCCTTAATCAGTTCATTGAAGTCCTCAATTTTGTAGCCTGGTGTTGCACCCTCCCTTGTGGCAACAAATGCCCCGGCTGCACAGGCAAAATCGAGAGAATTCCCAATTGTCTCCCCTGCCAGGTATTTCGAAAGAAGGCCTGCAAGAAATGCATCTCCGGAGCCAACAGTATCAACAACTTTTACCTTGTATCCCTCGTGTTCAAACAATGAACCATGGTCATAAATCAAAGCTCCGTTTGCCCCTCTGGTAACACAAACCATTCCGCAGCCATACTTTTCAGCAAACCACGCAACCAGTTCTTTTTCCTCATGTTTTATATTATACCATCCTGCAATAAACCTTAGTTCGTCATCATTTAGTTTTGCGATATCCGCCTTTATTAGAAGCTGTTCGGCAACATCCCTGCTGTTAAAAGGGGGCCTCAGGTTAACATCAATTAGCTTGACCGCCTTGCTATTGAGCAACGAAAGTATTGTTTCACGTGTATAAGGATGTCTGGAGGCAAGAGTGCCGTATATTATGGCACTTGCTTCCAGTGCAGCTTCCTTAAGCTCCGCAACAGGCTCCAGCCTGTCCCAGGCAACCTGATCAACAATTTCAAACTTCACCTCGTTATTTGCACCCAGACAGACCATTACAGTGCTGGTTGGCAACAGCGGATCAACCTGAAGGAGATTAGTATCCAGACCCTGACGTTCGAGAAAATCCCTTAAATCAGCTCCCAGTTTATCATTACCAATCCTTCCTGCAAAATATGAATTAAAACCAAACTTCTTCAGGTGAAGAGCAACATTCATCGGGGCTCCTCCGGCCTTAGGACCTGTTGGAAGCATGTCCCAGAGAACCTCCCCGACACAAAGTATTTTTTTTGGATTTAAGTTTTCTCCATTTATCCTATTTTTTGGTTCTGACATTGAGGCCATATGATTTTTTTTAAGAAATGGAACTTAAGAATTATAAAATTAAGAACCATTCTTTGTCAGACAGTGGGAAAAAATGTTCAATTAGGGGGGAGTAACTGATATTGGCAGGTTAATTAACAATCAATATCGTATGAAAAACAGGTAAAAAGAGAAATATGTCAAAGATTCGGATTAAAGACTCTTAAGGCGTAAAAGCATATCGTCAACATTAATCTCCTTACTGTGATATTTTTTGATCAGATCTCCATTCTTTGAGTACAATGCCATAAAAGGGAACTGATCAATTTTATAATAATCCTTAACAAAGAGATAATTGCCCTCCGTTCCTACAAAAATATTTTTATAATCTGCCAGCTTGTTTTTTGTTACATATTGTTTGACTGTTTCGACCGGCAGATAAGTAATCATAGCTATAGAAGCTTTTTGCAACACTTTTATGTGAGATAATAACTCTTTGGTAAGTGCATGACATTCTTCACATTCCGGTGAGAAATAAATAATTAGAATTGGTTTCTCCATTGGCAGGTTTTCAGCCTTGAATACCTTACCATCTGATTGAACCATTCTAAATGGAGGAACTTTGCCTGTCTGGGCATAAATATTGGAATTAAAACAAAGAATTATATATGAAAGGAATAAAATGATAAACTTCTTTTTCACAATAAAGAATTTTATGTAAATGTTGTTTTAATAACCATCAGGTAAAAATACTAAAGTTTTCCCTTGTTAAAGAAAAGAAATTTTAATTTAATACTACTTACCGACTATAATCCGTAGATTCCGGGCAAAACGAAGTGAAGCAAATAATCTCCTCTGAATTTCATTTATTATCCATAAAATAGTAATAATTAAATATTTTATGGCGAATTAGGGCTATAATATTTATTCTATCTTTGGCCTAACAGACCATGATTTTAAATATAAAGGAAAACCTATCTCAATATTTTATTGAAAAAAGACTATTGAATTGATGAAACCTTACTTATTAATCATATTCTTAGTATTATCAGGTTGTATTAGCGACCTGGGAAAAAAGTCTGAAAAGAAAATGATTATAGGATTCTCTCAATGCACGATGGTAGATGAATGGAGGAAGGCAATGGTTGAGGAGATGAAGAGAGAAATAGTTTTTTCCCGGGATTATAAAATAGAATTCGTTTTAAAGGATGCCAATGATGATAATAATAGACAGATCAGCGATATCAATGAACTGGTAAGATACGGTATCGATCTGTTAATAGTTTCTCCAAACGAGGCAGCACAACTTACTCCTGTAGTAGAGGAAGTATTTAACAAAGGTATTCCGGTTATAGTCATCGACAGGAAAATAAATTCACCAAATTACAGCGCTTTTATTGGTGCTGATAATCTGGAGATTGGAAAAGAAGCTGGATACTTTGCCATAGAAATATTAAGAAGTAAAGGAAAAATACTTGAAATAACAGGTTTAAAGGGATCCACACCAGCAATAGAAAGGGCAAAAGGGTTTCATGAAATAGTAGATGAATATCCTAAAATGTTCACCTCAAAGGTTATTGAAGGTGCCTGGCTGGAAGAAAAAACCCTTAAAATAACTGACAGTCTGTTCCGCTCTTTTAAAGACTTTAATCTGATTTTTGCTCATAATGACTTCATGGCAAAAGCAGCTTCAAAGTCGGCGAGAAAATACAATATAAAGCCATATATTATAGGTGTGGATGGCATGAATACTGCTTCAGGGGGAGTAAATATGGTTATAAATGGTTTTATTGATGGTACAATTTTATACCCAACCGGAGGTGATAAGGCAATCCAAGTTGCAGTCCAGATACTTACAGGAATGCCATTTGAAAAAAATATCGTTTTAAATACATACCGTATCGATAATACCAATGCCAGAACCATATGGCTTCAGGGCCTTCAGTTACAGGATCAGCAAAACAAGATTGATAAACAAAGTAACCAGCTAGATAATATGCTGAAGTTGTTAAATAAACGTAAAATCCTTTTGATCCTCACGTATGCAATAATAATATTATTGATGATAATTGTTGTCATGATTTTCATTTCGTGGAAGAATAAAAACCGGATGAATAAAGTATTAGATGAAAAAAACAAAACAATCAGCCAACAATACAAGATTATCACGAAACAACAGAATGATTCATTAAATCTGCTAATAGTTGCCGAAGAGGCTAAAGAGACTAAACTCCGCCTGTTTACTGACCTGTCTCACGAGTTTAGAACTGTTGTAACACTAATAACTAATCCTATTCAGGATATTCTCAGGTTAACTCACGATGAGTCAGTTAAAACTAAATTAATGGTTCTTCAAAGAAGTGCCGACAGGTTGACCAGGCTTACAGATGGGATACTTAAATTCCGAAATATAGATGAGAACAAATACCATCTTACTTTTTTTAGTGCAAACATATCACAATTCGTTGAGAATACTATTAAGACGTTTCAGGAACAGGCAAATAATAAGGAAATCAAACTTAGTTCTGAAATTATGCAGGAAATTTATGCTGAATTTGACCTTAGTGTTATTGAAAAAGTAATGTATAATCTCATGTCAAATGCTATAAAGTTCACTAATAAATTTGGCATGATTTCAGTTTCCCTGAGAGCTGAAAGCTCAAAAATTCAAATTAAAATAATGGACACAGGTATAGGAATTGCAAAAAGTGAATTACCATACCTGTTTGATCGTTTTTACAGAGTTAGTAATTGTTTACATTCCTCTGATAACAACTCGATTGGAATAGGATTAGCTTTATGCAAGGAATTAATTCAACTCCATGGTGGTCAAATTGCTGTAGAAAGTATTGAGTACAAAGGTACCACATTTTATATCACTATACCTCAATTCCATGGACTCACCAGCGCCGAGATCGAAAGAAAATCGATAGATTTAAATAGTATTAGTTATGAGTCTTCAAATCCATTGGAAAATGGAAAAACAGTTCTTATAGTTGAGGATAATCCGGAAGTATCCAATGTTATTTCCAATGTCGTTAGCAGGTATTACAAAGTTATTACCGCACGGGATGGAATGCAAGGATTAAATCTGGCGATAAAAGAAACCCCTGATCTGATTTTAAGTGATATTCTTATGCCCGTCATGGATGGCATGCAAATGTGTATGGAGATAAAAAAGCATGTTGCAACCTGTCATATTCCTGTGATCCTTCTGACAGCAATAGATTCACAGGAATACGAAATTAAAGGATTTGACATTGGAGCTGATGCTTATGTTACTAAACCATTCAACGAATATCTATTGTTATCGAATATTAAAAACCTAATTGAGACCCGGAAAAAACTCAAAGAATATTTCTGCCCCTCTCCGCTTCTACGGGAACTTCTTCAAACCAAAAATAAGTCAGATAGAGATTTCTTGATCGAATGTCTCAATAGTATATATGAAAATATACAGGACGAGAACTATACCCTGACAAGTCTTGCAGAAAAAATGAATATGTCCAGATCTTCATTGTATCGGAAAATACGAGCGGTAACAAAGCTAAAACCAGTTAATTTTATAAAAAAGGCCAAACTTAATTATGCTGCAAAGATCCTTTTGACTAATAAGAATTATACCATAAATGAGATTTCGTGGCGCTCAGGCTTTTCTGATTCAAAATACTTTAGCAAGTGTTTTATTCAGGAATTTGGGGCTTATCCAAGCGATTATGCTGGAAAATACGGTCAAACTGAGCACTCCATTCCGGAGGAACCTGAGCAATTCAATCCGGTCCAAAATGAGCAGCCAAAAATAAGAGTCTTACCAGGCTATTGAAGTCATACTTTCGGGCTGTATAAATTTACAGCAGAGAGTATGACAAATTAAACAATAGTAAAAAGTAAAATAAGAAAGAAGATTATTATAGTCAAGACCACTGACTTCTCCAATATGCATAGATACCTCTATGAAAATTTTTAAATTTTATGTCGGCTCCTGTAACCTGAATTAATTAAAATTGTTTGCATTTTTTTTATTTTTGCTATTAAGCGTTCTTTGGATCTTTTATATTCAGGTGAACCAACAGATGAACTTATATCTCAGGAAGCTGCAAATAGGATCAGGCTTGCCTGAATATAAAAGCTATTATAAACTTGAATGTATTTTTCAATTATCTTCTGGTATAATTTATTTTTCATATCGAAAGCTATTTCGGAATGATTCTTTTACAGTACATAACGGGAGTCTGTCTGATAACTGACCGGATTGGGTTTAATATCCGGATACCCATCCGGGAATTTTGTCAAATATGCGATTTTCCGAGACTTCATTCCGGTTTTTAGACAATCTGTCGGTCCGTCGGTATAATTAGTAAGCTTTACCCGACGCAACACAGGGAAATCCAACAGGCTATCGGGACCTGGTACTTTAGTCCGCCAAGTGGTGGTGGAGTCGAGAATCTCATAAAGTCTTATTTTAACTCTGTGTGACCAGACTATCTTGCTTTTAGCCATTGACGCACCTCTTTGTCAAGAACACTATTTTCGATAAATAATCCTTGCTCGATCTCCTTTTTTGATGCTATAATGTCTTCAAGTTGATCTTGCGTCAACTGGATTACTCCAGAATCAGTTTTTGAATCCAGGATTGTTTTTAAAGCCTTGAGAAACTAAAAATCGTTTATTTCAGAGATTCGGGGGATCAATAATTTCTTAAGTTCTATCGCTGTCGTTGTAACGAATGTATTTTACAAAGATAAGGAATTCATGATAATTTTCTTTACAGTACTGTAGTAATTCCATTCCCTCTTTCTACGCCAAAGAAATCAGATTAATCCCTTCGCATCAGCGAAGAGATTTTTATTTTATGATAAAGCCGAACCAGACTTGCCTGAGTGAGGGTTTAGAATAAAATATTGGGGCCGGGGGGCTCTCCCCTGAGGCTGGCTTATATGTTTGACTTAAAAGTATCTTCTTCTTCTAAATCACTTTTAGAAGTATTACATCAGATCAGTCTACTTTGGAAGAGAAACTCTCAGCCAAAAATATCCGGCAATACCTGATATTATTGAAGCTACCAGGATTGCGATTTTGGCCTTATCTATCATTAAGCCATTATCAAGCCCGACAATCGCTATAAAAATCGACATCGTGAACCCGATTCCTCCAAGCATACCTGCACCAATAACGTTTTTCCATTTCATGTCATAAGGCAATGCACATAATCCAAGAGCTACAGCAAGCAATGAGAATAGCGCTATTCCCAGGGGTTTCCCAATAACAAGACCGGCGATTATACCCAGGCTTAAAGGCTGATCGAGACCTGTATACCAGTTTCCACCAAGAACAATACAGGTATTTGCTAATGCAAACAGAGGCAATATTATAAAAGCTACCGGTTTGTGAAGATGATGCTGAAGAATATCTGACGGAGATTTCTCTTCAACCTCTCCATAAGGAACCACAAAGGCGAGTAAAACCCCTGCAATTGAAGCATGCACACCTGAATGCAGCGTGAAATACCACATCAATATCCCCAGGACAAGATAGGGGATAAGATTCCTTACTCCAAGCCTGTTCAGAATGATGAGTAAGAAAAATATCCCCAGGGCTATTAAAAGATTTGCATATAGCAGGGTGGCTGTGTAGAAGACTGCTATTAGTATTATTGCTCCAAGGTCATCAAAAATAGCGAGCGCTGTCAGAAATATCTTCAGAGAAGCAGGGACCCTGCTTCCCAGAAGAGAAAGAATCCCTATGGCAAAAGCAATGTCAGTTGCCATTGGGATGCCCGTTCCGGCAATAGTTTCTTTTCCATAGTTAAGAGCGATAAAGATACCAGCAGGTATAATCATACCTCCCAGGGCACTGAAAACAGGTAAAAGAGCTGTCCTTAAGTTTGAAAGTTCACCTTCATAGAACTCTCTTTCAAGCTCAAGACCAATAAGAAGGAAAAAGATGGTCATTAGTCCGTCATTGATCCAGTGAACCAGACTATGTCCGCCCAAATCATAATTCCATATTTCAATATACGTATTACCAAGTTTTGAATTTGCAAGAACAATGGATACTATTGTTGCCAGAACCAGAACTATGCCTCCGGCTTTTTCACTGTTAAAGAATTCATTGAAGAGTCTGGTTGTTTCAATCTTCCCTTCTATTATTTTCGTATACATCCAAAAAATATTTAATCAAAAAATGAATTACAAAAATACTTCATTTAATCTTCAAATTATCTGAAAACGGCACTCCCTATGACTGGAAAATTGCTTTCTTACCAAATATTTTTCCCCGGAATAGTAATTCATATCTTTCAGGAAATGATTCAACCGTAACATTTTATGTATAATAAAAAAAAATTAGTATATTTCAGCTTCAGGTGGAGACCAGAGACCACTTAAAAAACGGGGCGTATCCGAAAAGCCTAAAGAGTAGGGATTATTAATAATCTTTCAAATGGAAACAAGTAACAATTTTACAGTTATTATTGTGATTTATGTGGCAGTGTTTCTACTTATGATTGTATCTATGTGGAAAATCTTCACAAAAGCCGGCAAACCGGGATGGGCATGTATCATTCCGATCTACAACATTATTGTTCTCCTGGAGATAGTTGGCAAACCATGGTGGTGGCTATTACTTATGCTTATTCCATTTGTGGGTATTGTCATGGGTATCTGGATGCTCAACCTGCTTTCAAAAAGTTTCGGACATGGAGTTGGATTTACAATCGGAATGCTCTTTCTCTCTTTTGTTTTCCTTCCAATTCTGGGTCTGGGTGAATCAAAATATGTTGGTCCTGCCGGTCAGGCACAAGCACCTCAGGCACCTTCTGCTACATAATAAATATAATATCTGCGAAAATCAGCGGGATCAGCGGGAAAATAATTTTAGTTTCCCGCAGATTTCGCAGATTGCCGCGGAAACAATCTACCTCTTTAGTATTTTAATGGAATTGTCCCTGTAGATCTTTTTCAGAACCGCGTCATTCAGGCCGAGTCCATATAACGGCCAGTGATACCCAAAGAGATCAGTCTCGTAGAAGTGTTCATCAGATGATTCCAGAATTCTGAAAGTTACCTTGTAAATACTTTCGTTAAACGTCATATCGGTACCATATACGAGCCTGTCCTGATATTTTTCAAAGAATTTCCTTACAAAAACCGGAATGGGAGCTATCTCACCATACCTGGCCGATATGTCTGCATAAAGATTAGGATAAGAGTCAAAGCATCGTCCAAGATAGGAAAGATCGGCACAGCAGTTTAAAAGATGTGCTGCCACAAAGATTGTTTCCGGATGTTTTTTTAAAGTATTCTCAAACCGTTCAAGCATCTCCTCATGACTCTTGCTTCCATTATCGGTACTGATATGCCACGTAGCTGCATTCATCAGGCCGTCATTTGTTGAATCGATTTTCTCATACATCCATTTGTCCTCGGAAATATGAATATTTACCGGTACCTTGAGTTCAGCGCACTTTTTAAACAACGCATCAAAACGGGGGTCATCAGGCAGCCTTATCGACCTCTCCCTTGAACCCGCAGTAACCGCCTTTCCCTTGAACATCACCTCTCCTACACCTCGGGCTCCTTTCTTAACACATCTTTCAAGCTCCTTTACCGCTTCCGGTCCATAGCCTGGCTGGTCAAATCCATTATAATCAAATCCACACCAAAGCTCAAAACGGTCCTGGTACTTCGAATAAAGGTTGTATATAGAATCAAACCTTGAGCCTGTTGCCCCGGTAAAGACAATCGATTTCTCGATTCCGCAGGCATCCATTGCCTTAATCCATTTCTGAATCGTTGCTTCATCCCTTGCATATACATGAGTGTGCATATCATATGCTTTGTACTTAGCCTTACTGATATCTGTTACAGGTATTTTATATATCGATACCGGACTGTAATCTTTCAGCAAAATATCTTTACCGGCCTGTGAGTATAATGAAAAAAAGGGACACAGAGTCACAATAAACAAGTTGACAACAGAATTCATTATTACGCGCTTTTTAAAATGCTTTTTCATGATATCAGAAATAAATGAACTAATAATACTGTATGATTCAATGATGCTTTTCTGCCCTTTCGATTATCTCAAGACACATCCGTCCGTTGTGGTAAGGAGCCACCCAATGACCGGCCTTATCTCCCCTGCCCGGTACCCCCGTCTCCGATACATTTGGGAACCAGCCACCGTTAATATGATCAACATGGTAATCGTCAATAAAATTCCAGCAATTGACAGCATAGTCAAGAAACTTCTCGTTTCCCGAAATCTCATAAGCGTTAAAATAACCTACTACTGTCTCGACCTGTGCCCACCAGCTGCGGCTGGTCTGTACATGCCCTGTCGCAAGGTCTTTTTCATAAACTATACTTCCGTCGGGCTGAATAGCCTCTTCAACTGTTTCTGCCATCTTTATGGATGATTCCTCCACCCTCTTAAGGAGCTGAGGATCACCGAGCAGGCTTGCTGCCTCATGCAAAAGCCACGATGCTTCAATATCGTGCCCATACGAATCGACCTGCGATGTCCTGTTCCAGTTCCTGTCCATAAAGTTGATAAGGTGGTATGTGTTCTTATCTATAATCTTTTCGAGAAATATCTCCACAATGTTTCTCAGGCGGTCTGCCATCCTGAGATCGGGCCATACACGATAGAGGTTGGCATAGGCCTCCATGAGGTGAAGGGAGGTATTCATAGTTTTTTCATCATTATCTGACGATTCTCCTATCATTCTGTCGCGAATTCGCTGCCAATCCTGGCTGAAGACTTCAAAATAGCCGTTTGACTCCTTGTCAAGGGCATGTTTCTCAAAGAGTTCAAAGATCGCTTTTGCTGCTTCGAGGGATTCCTTATCACCGGTTGCTCTCGAATATTCTGCCAGTCCGTAAATAAAGAATGCGTTGGTATACACCTGTTTTCGTGTGTTTACAGGCTGCCCTTTTGCATCGAGACTCCAGTAGGCGCCTCCGTACTGTTTATCAATGAAATGTTCAAGGATATAATCTTTTGCCCTGGTTGCCAGACGCAGGTATGCTGTATCTTTCAATACCCTGTATGCGGCAGAATAGGTCCAGAGTATCCTGGCATTCATTATTCCCCCTTTATTTGCATCCGCAATTACAGAGTCTTTGCTGTTAATACGTCCATAGAATCCGCCATTTACATAATCAACTGATTTTGCAGACCACCATGATAGCAGGTTTTTGGTCAGATTTTCTTCGACTTCATTTTTCAGAAGCTCAATACGGAGCTCCGCATCAGGTTTCTGATCTGTTTTCTTCCCCTTACAACCAGAATTGAGCGTAAGCAATAAGGCAGCCAGCAGTAAAAGATATCCTCTCATATTTTTTAAGGTTTTACATGATTAGTAATTTGTCTTTAAAATAAAATATCCCTGAAACGGTATGCTAATCAGCAGATAGATTAATTATGCAAATTACAAATAATAACCGAAAATCAAAATGGAGGAAAATCCTTCCGAATTATCTTCTTATGTTCCTTCGGTCAGGAAAAGGAGTCCTGGGAGTGAATGACCTTGGACGGTTATGATTTCCGCGCTGCTGCTTAGGTGCCTTTACCGGATCAAAATCGACAAGGGGGTAGGGATGATCTTTCACAACCTGGATCTTTTTTGTGATCAGCTTTTCAATATCCTTCAGATAGTCCATTTCGCCGGCATCACAAAATGAGATAGCAGTTCCGTTCGCTCCTGCCCTGCCTGTCCGGCCAATACGGTGGACATATGTTTCGGAGATATTGGGTATCTCATAATTTATTACGAACTCAAGATCGTCAACATCGATACCACGCGCTGCAATATCGGTAGCAACCAGCACGCGTGTTGTCTGTGCCTTGAAACCTGAAAGTGCCCTTTGCCTTGCATTCTGAGCCTTATCGCCATGTATTGCTTCTGCACTGATATTTTTTCTTTTCAAAACCTTTGTGACCTTTTCGGCGCCATATTTCGTTCTTGTAAATACCAGTGCTGTTTTAATGTTTTCATCCTTAAGCAAATCAATCAGCATTGCGTTTTTATTCCCTTTATCAATGAAGTATACATACTGATTGATAATATCAACTGTTGATGCTGAGGGGGTAACTTCCACTTTAACAGGCTTATATACAATTGTATTTGCCAATTTTACAATCTCAGGAGGCATTGTCGCTGAAAAGAAAAGTGATTGCCTTTTCTCAGGAAGAGATGCTATTATTCTGCGCACATCATGTATAAATCCCATATCGAGCATCCTGTCTGCTTCATCAAGAACGAATATTTCAATATCCTTCAGGGAAATATAACCCTGATTCATAAGATCGAGCAATCTGCCAGGGGTGGCAACAAGTATGTCAATCCCGCTTCTTAAAGTACTTGTCTGGGAATTCTGATTAACTCCTCCGAAAACAACGGTACAGGTCAATCCTGTATAACGACCGTATGTCTTAAAACTCTCCTCTATCTGTATTGCCAGTTCTCTGGTTGGAGTAACTATAAGGCTCCTGATCCTTTTTTTCCTCTCAAATGATTTGCTTGCTCCTAACAGCTGAAGAATGGGAACTGCAAATGCAGCTGTCTTCCCTGTGCCTGTCTGAGCACAGCCGATCAGGTCGGTTCCTTTCAGAATAATTGGTATAGCCTGTACCTGTATTGGTGTTGGTATCTTATAACCTTCCTCTTTTAATGATTTTAAAATTGGTTCAAAAATGTTTAATGATTCAAAATTCATGTATTAATATTTATATAAAAAAGTCCGGATCATGTATATCTATCCGGATTGAATGGCTGCGAAGGTAGCGTTTATTAACGAGAGTACCGGAAATAAATGTTAATCTGCTGATAACCTGGTTCCTGGTTCCCGGGTTAAGCGAAGTTTGTAATTTCGCCCCGTGCTAAGCGAAGTTTGTAACTTCGCTTCACTATTAAATAGTCTCAGACTATTTTGTATTTATGGCGAAGTCACAGACTTCGCCAAGCTAAGAATCGATCGCCAAGCTAAGAATCAATCCCCAAGCTAAGAATCGATCCCCAACACCCGGCACTTCATCTATGCCTTCTCTCCTGAATTTTTCTTACAATTCTGACAATAGCCCAATTCGGGAGAAACCATATCAGGCTAACCAGCAATTTGTTATCGAAGCCGGGCACTGCAACCACCCTGCCATTCATCATCGACCTGTAACCATAAAGGGCAACATCCCTCGAAGAGGGCATTTTACGTTCCTTTGTCTTCTTCCCGTCGTGGGCAACAAGATGAAAGTTACTCTCCGTCGGTCCCGGGCACAACGCAGTAACTGTTATCCCTTTACCTCTGAGTTCCTCGGCAACAGCTTCAGAGAAACTTAATACATAAGCTTTTGATGCAAAATATACCGACATGGTCGGACCCGGAACGAAGGATGCAACAGAAGCCACATTCATGATTTTACCCGAGCCTCTTGTTATCATCTGAGGTAAAAAGAGTCGTGTAAAATGTGTTAGTGTTGTTACATTCAGATTTATCATTCTCTCCTGCTTTGGCCAGTCGGTTTCGGAGAAAAGCTTCACATCACCGAAACCTGCGTTATTCATAAGGTAATCAACACTGAGGTTAAGATCGTTTACCTTATTATATACTTCATAAGCCGAACCGTGAAGAGACAGGTCTTTTTGAATTGTATTAACCGTTACACCGAAAGTCCTTTCCAGGTCATTTTTAATCTCATCCAGCTTCTCTTTGTTCCTGGCAACCAGAATAAGGTCTCCTCCTTTTTCCGCATGTATCCTGGCAAGTTCATACCCGATTCCCTCAGTGGCTCCTGTTATTAAGGCTGTTTTGTTCATTTATTGCTCGTGTTTATGTCTGGATAATGACAAAAGTACTTCTTATAAAATTAAAGTGATCCAAAACATCGGAATTAATATTCCAGTTTGCCACAGCTTCCCATATAGCAATCCTGACTGATTTCTCCCCTGAGTTGTATTGAATTGGCAGGAAGATTATTCCAGTTTATTGATCCCGGGGAAGTTACTGTATGAAATAAGCCATTTGAAATCATCACCGTAATATTATAGAAATCAGACTGATATGGCTGTCTGTATTTTTTCGCTGATATCTCTTTCCCATTAAGTAAAGCTGATCTGACCAATCCAAGTTCTGCCAGGCTCACACCTGATGGTACAGGATGATCGAACCAGGAGGCATATACAGTTCTGAAATCTTCACCATGCGACTCCACCCATTTTTCACCATCCATGAATGACAGAAGATATTGCTCAAAAATATTCATCGGATGCTGCCACTCAGGATCACTTTCGCGGAGCATTGTAATTGCAGTAAACAGGGCAGCAGCATCTGAAAGAAATCCCTGTTGCTGAAGAATATCCTTATAATATGAGTGTGCAAGGGTTGTCCCATCCCAGAACCTGTCTGTAAGCCTGTTAACCAGCGCGCCGGCTTTGACTTCAAGATCAGGACGTCCCAGAAACCTTCCTGCCTGAGTATATGCAATGGCAACCAGAGCATTTTGTCCGCATAAGATCTTATCATCGTCCGAAGGCTGCTTCCTGGCTTTTCTAAGTGCGAGGAGTTTTTCTTCAATTTCTTTAACAGGTTCATCATTATTTCTTATAAGATGGTTGCCTCCTTCAAAATTGCCTTCTGCAGTAAAATGGTAAGCATTTTGAAAGCCTGAGAATTCTTCATCCGTAAGGGCCTCTCTGAGTTCATTAAAACTCCATATGTAAGTTGCTCCCTCCACATGACCTGTATCAGCATCATGAGCTGTTATATAGAAACCATCCTGTTCAAAACTCTCTTCAAGACATCTTAAAACATTCTCAGCCATTTCTATATATGCTGTGTTCCCTAAAACCCTGTACGCTAGTGAATAGATCCAGAGCGCCATGGCCTGATCATAAAGCATCTTCTCGAAATGAGGAATTGTCCACTTTGCATCAACACAGTACCTGAAAATACCACCCTGGAGATGATCATTCAGTCCGCGCAATCGCATTGCTTCGAGTGTTTTTGAACACATATCCCGTGTTAACGGATCATTTCCGACAGCTAACTGATAAAGGAGAAAAAGCAATGTGGAATGAGAAGGAAACTTCTGACTGTTGCCAAAACCTCCATTCATCCGATCGAAATATCCTGAGAGCGCTTTGATAAGTGAATCTTCTTCTGCTACTTCAGGTATTTCTGCTGCAGGAATAAATGACGGTGTATCAACACTATGCTTCTGATAGTATGTATACACCTGCTGAACAATTGCCAGAAAAGAATTCATTGCACCTGTCTGGCTTGCAGGGGCATAAGTAAGAGCAAAGATGGGATCAAGCGAAGGTGTCAGGAACACATTGAGAGGCCAGCCTCCCCTTCCTGTCTGCTTCTGGATAAAGTCCATAAGATACTGGTCGATATCAGGACGTTGTTCCCTGTCGACCTTTATGCAAACAAAATTATCATTCAGGAAATTTGCAGTTCTCTCATCAGAGAATGCTTCCGAAGCCATTACATGGCACCAGTGGCAGGTTGAATAACCAACTGAAACCAAAAGGGGTTTTCCTGTCTCTGAGGAATATTTAATGACATTCTCACTCCACTCCTGCCACCAAACA
>Ga0154516_1205_pt1 | contig 32327 bp, 24 predicted proteins | sample RifGroE2_FD_115995 | JGI IMG/M metagenome (GOLD analysis project Ga0154516, IMG submission 115995) | Bacteroidetes bacterium GWE2_41_25 | reverse complement strand
TATTTCGAAAGGCCGTTAATAATCCTTACTAATTTGTTAATAGGCTGTCAGTTTTATATTTCTTCGTGCGTTGCCCCTGGACGTTGTGGCTGTGTAACGGCAATTTTACAACATAATAGTTATCTTTATACTTATTTCAAATATGGATTACCAGAAAGAACTCAGGGAATTTACTCCCACTAAAGATTACTTTATTGGAATAGACTCCGATGGCTGCGTATTTGATTCAATGGAGGTTAAGCAGAAGGAGTTCTTTATTCCAAATGCTCTTAAAATCTTTAATCTTTTCGCTGTTTCAAAGGTAGTGAGGGAAACCTGGGAATTTGTGAATCTTTATTCCGTGCACCGGGGAGGCAACCGGTTCATATCATTATTAAAGGTTTTTGAATTTCTTGCCGGCAGGAAAGAAATAGTCGAGTCAGGTTATCCTCTCCCCGATCTTACTCCTCTCAGGGTATGGGTTGAGAAAGAGACCAGCCTTGGCAATTCATCTCTCAGAAACTATTATGAAAATATAAAGGATAAAAGGCTAGAGCCTGTTCTTAAATGGAGCGAAACAGTGAACAGGGAAATTGGCGAATGGCTTCATGACATCCCCCCGTTCAGGCACGCAATAACTTCGATTGAAAAGATTTCAGCTTTTTCAGATATCATGGTCGTATCACAGACTCCGTTGGAAGCACTTGAGTATGAATGGCTTGAGAATGACATTAAAAAATTTGTCAAAATGATAGCAGCCCAGGAGCATGGTACAAAAGCCGAACATCTGGCTCTTGCAGCAAAGTCAAAATATAACGACAGCAGGATCCTTCTGATAGGAGATGCAAGTGGAGATCTCGGTGCAGCCAAAAAAAATGGAGTATTGTTTTATCCAATTATTCCGGGTAACGAAAATAAATCATGGAAGAGATTCAACGAAGAAGGAATTGAAAGGTTTATAAGTAACAATTTCAAAGGCTCATTCGAAGATTCCTTAATAGACGAGTTCAGAAAGTCTCTTCCTGAAACTCCTCCCTGGAAAATAATCTAAATTGATTTATTAATACATCGTCCTGATCGCCCATTAAGTTTTTTTTTGTAACTTTATGGAGGTTGATTCAGATGTGTAAAATTTAAACAGAAAAAGGAGGTAATTATGGAATATTTATGCAAAGCATGCAGGGGACACCTGAAAGTCAAAACCTCAATTGTCCTCTCAGCACAGAAAAAGGGAAGCACTGAAAGAGGGCTTGTATTCCTGAATTCCGAGTTAGGCGATTATACTAAAACTACTCACCCTTCATTCCAGATTGCTAAAGGTGAGGAGTATATTTATACCTGTCCGATCTGTCACTCACTTTTGAATAGTGCCAAGTACGAGCATCTTGTAAGGATCATTATGGTTGATGAGGATAAAAAGGATTATGACATTTACTTCTCTGAGATTGCAGGTGAAAAATGTACCTATAAACTAGGGGAAGGAGAAGTGGAAGCAAAAGGCTCAGATTCTAAACTTTACGATAAATATTTCGAAGTGCCTGAGGAGGACAGGAAATACCTGTAAATCTTGGTGCGGGTTGCGGGGTGGTTCAAGGTTCCATGTTCAAGGTTCCATGTTCAAAAGGAGTAGGTATTTTTACCGCTTACCGATTACCGATTACCGATTACCGATCAACCGGCAACGATATCTCGACCCTGGTACCTGCTGCTCTGCCTGACTTGTCATAGAGATCAATTGTAGAATGTGTTATGGGCCTGTTATTGAGCTGATTGAGGATATCATAGAATTCCCCGGTAATTTTCAATCCTTTTCCTGTTGAAAGGCTGTGACCTGCTGCTTTTCGCCTTCCTATGCCATCGTCTTCCACTGAAATTTTCAGGTAATCAGCTTCCCTGTGAACGGAAATCTGCAGATTTCCTCCTTCTTCACACGGGATGATTCCGTGAGTGATAGCATTCTCGGCAAAAGTATGGAGAACAAGCTTTGGAACTTTTTCATCTCCGCTGACGCCGTTTCCGATCTCAATATTGTAATTTAATTTGTCAAAGAAATAGCATAACCGGGGCTCCAGGCCGAAGCCTGTCTGTACAGAGAAATAGAATTCACTTATTCCATCTCCGTTAACATCATAAAAACCTGCAGGATAAACATTTGAAGTAATTGTATTATTGACAATACTTATTTTTGTAATAAATACTCTGTCAAGCTTTATGCCATCAGGTTCAAAAAACTCATTTATATTAAGGAACAAGGAATCGCCCTTATATGTAAAGGCAAAGATTTCCATGTACATGTCATTATCAATATTCCCAAAAGACACTGCTTTCAGATCAGGATGCAGATCGTCCTTAAAATTCCACTGATCATACACCCGGAGATCACTATTCATTATCAGCAGATGATAATATGGTAGACCTTTACCCGAACGGATAGTTTCAGTAATGCCATCTGAATTCAGATCGGCATAAACATCAGTTGAATATTGTTTTCCGGTTTCCTCGACGATGAGTCTGTACTTTAAACCTAACGGGGGCAGCAGAAGGATTATAGCAGTTGCAGGAATAACAGCCAGAAGCCATGGAGAATATAGAATCCTCTTGATGAACGGGCTCCATTTCATTCATTAAATCATATCCAGCTCCCTCAGATGATTTCGAGGGATCTTAACAGTTACTGATTCACCCAGATACAGCATGGTTACAGTACTTTGTCTTCTGTCGAGCTGCCAGATATGCTCAAGGTTAAGTATTAATGAACGCCCGATTCTGATAAATCTTGATTCAGGAAGCATCTCTCTCCTTTTACCAATATTCATGGAACACAATAACTGCTTTTCTATTGTACATAATATTGTGTAATTGCCATTGACTTTACATGATAAATGCACAAAAAGTTAGAATAAGCAAAATATAATTGTATTCTTTTCTCACTTAATAATCATATTTTTGCTGATCATAAAGAATTTCAAACAGACAATTATATGAAAACCGATGTAAACCACAGGGCTGCTGATAATATCCGGATTCTATCGATGGCTATGGTAGAAAAAGCAAAATCAGGGCATCCCGGAGGTGCTATGGGAGGCGCGGACTTTATCCATATCCTCTTTTCAGAATTTCTGAATTTCGATCCCTCTGATCCGAAATGGATAAACCGCGACAGATTCTTTCTTGATCCGGGTCATATGTCACCAATGCTCTATTCGATCCTCACACTTACCGGGCATTACAAAACTGATGAACTGAAAAGCTTCCGTCAGTGGGGAAGCCCCACCCCGGGACATCCCGAGCTCGATGTTATGAGGGGTGTTGAGAATACTTCAGGCCCTCTCGGTCAGGGACATACAATGGCTGTAGGTGCAGCCATTGCCGAGAGGTTCCTTGCAGAAAGGTTTGGTGACCTTTTCGAACATAAAACATTTGCATTTATTTCCGACGGAGGAGTTCAGGAAGAGATATCCCAGGGAGCAGGCCGCATTGCAGGTTATCTTGGACTGAATAACCTTATAATGTTCTATGACTCAAACGACATACAGCTCTCAACTGAAACAAAAGCTGTTACAATTGAAGACACTGCTATGAAATATACTGCCTGGGGATGGAATGTCATAGCAATCGACGGTAATGATCATGAACAGATAAGGAAAGCATTGAAAGAAGCTAGCGATGAAAAGAAAAAACCCACTATAATAATAGGAAAAACCATTATGGGAAAGGGCCTCCTCGATAATGACGGGAAAAGCTTCGAAAGAAAAACATCCACTCATGGAATGCCTGTGGGCGAAGCCGGAGGATCATTCGAAAAGTCGGTTGAAAATCTGGGAGGAGTTGCCAGCGATCCATTTACTATATTCGAAGATGTAAAAGATCTTTACCGTAAAATAATACAAGCGAAAAAGGAGGCAGCAGCAGAATGGAAAGAGAAAAAAAAGGTGTGGGCCACTACCAATCCTGAACCTGACGGAAAACTTAACGACTTTTATGCCGGCAAACTGCCTGAAATCGACTACAGTACTTTAAAGCATAAGGAAGGCCTTGCAACCAGGGCTGCATCGGCTGCTATTCTTAGCATGTATGCAACAAAGATCGAAAACATGATAGTTGCATCGGCTGATCTGGCAAATTCAGATAAAACAGACGGTTTCCTTAAAAACACACGCCCTTTCACAAAGGGTGATTTCAGCGGAGCCTTCCTTCATGCAGGAGTTTCAGAACTCACCATGGCTGCCATTATGAACGGAATGGCTCTCCACGGAGGAGTAATACCTGCCTGCGGAACATTCTTTGTCTTTTCAGATTACATGAAACCGGCGGTAAGACTGGCATGCCTGATGGGATTGCCCGTAAAATACATATGGACGCATGATGCCTTCCGCGTTGGTGAAGATGGTCCTACGCACCAGCCTGTTGAACAGGAGGCACAGATCAGGCTTATGGAACACCTTAAAAACCATCATGGAGAGAACAGTATGCTGGTGCTGAGACCGGCAGATTCAGATGAAACTTCCGTAGCCTGGAAAATGGCTCTTGAAAACATAAAAACGCCAACAGCACTTATTCTGTCAAGGCAAAATATCAGGGATCTTCCTTCAGATACCGGCAACAGGTTCGCAGATTCACTAAAATCGGGAAAAGGGGCATATATAGTCAGGGATTGCGCAGGGAAACCCGATATAATACTGATAGCCAGCGGCTCTGAGGTGTCAACTCTCGTAGAGGGAGCAGCTCTTCTCAGGAATGACAACCTTAAGGTACGGATAATATCCGCACCGTCTGAGGGCTTATTCAGAAATCAGCCTGAAAGCTACAGAAAATCAATAATCCCTGATAACATTCCTGTTTTCGGACTCACGGCAGGACTATCGGTAACCTTGCAGGGACTGGTAGGACCAAATGGTTTCATATGGGGAATGAATAGCTTCGGTTATTCGGGACCGTATAAGGTACTGGATGAAAAATTCGGATTTACGGCTGAGAATATACACAAGCTTGTAACTGAATATCTCTCCAGACAGAAATAGAACGGTCAACCTCTCATGTTTTTACGAATAATGCTATGGTTTCCAACAGGCTCTTCTTACTTATCGGTTTACTGAGATAGGCATTGCAGCCTGCTGAGATGATCCTCTCTTCATCACCAACCATCGCGTATGCCGTTATAGCAATAATAGGAACATTTTTGTTCATTTGTTTTATCTGTCTGGTGGCCTCAATACCATCAAATACAGGCATTTTGATATCCATAAGTATCAGGGAGATGTCGGGATTTGATTTGTAGAGTTCAACAGAATCCCGTCCACTGGAAGCATGAAGGACCGTTTCAAAGCCTTCACGGGTAAGTATAACATTAAGATAGAAGAAATTTGCAGGATCATCCTCTGCTATCAATATTTTAAACTCCTTTCCCTTATGCTTTCTTTTACCGGAAGATTCAGATTTAAGTCTGGCAACGGGTTCAGATTTTAACGGAACGGAGAAATAAAAAGTGGAGCCTTTACCAGGCTCAGATTCAACATGCACTATACCTCCCAGGACATCTGCCATACCTTTTACAATTAATAAACCCAAACCACTTCCTTCCGAAATTCTATCTTTAGTTTTATCTGCTTTTACAAAACGCTCAAATATTGTTCCAGTGCCTCCCTTACAGTGAAAGGAAGTCTTGTCATATGCTCCTTAATAACATAGTCATCAGCACCTGATTTTATACATTGAACAGCAATCTCTTCATTAACTGACCCGGTACAAAGGATAAAAGGGATATCGCTATTGAATTCTTTTACTATTTTAAGAGTCTGTAATCCATTAAATGAAGGCATCATGTAATCTGAGATAATCAGATCAGGTTTGAACTCCGCCAAGGTCTTTAAGAGATCTTCCCCGGTAAATACTGTAATATGTTCAAAAACAATATTTTCCTTTCTTAGTTCCATTACTTCGAGTTCCACATCCGATGAAAGGTCCTCAACAAAAAGAATCCTTAAAATACTGTCGTTTCCCTTCATATAACAATTTCAATTAATAGTCATCAAATAGTTAAGGTATCAATATCTTAAAGGAACTTCCTTTATCAACTTCACTTTCCACCAGAATTTTACCATTATGCTTCCCAACAAATTCCTTGCACAATAATAAGCCCAGGCCACTGCTCGCCTCACCATCTGTTCCTTTCCGGCCTGTTTTTTCGTTCATATGAAATAGTTTATTCTTCATATCCTGTGTCATACCTATACCTGTATCTGTGACCGAGATCTCAATACTATTGTCCTTATTGGTTTTGGCTGAAACCATAACTTTACCACCGTGGGGAGTGAATTTAACAGCATTGGTAATAATGTTTCTGATAACTGTTGTAAGCATATGACTATCAGCAGTTATTTCAAGGTCATCATTAACTAAAACTTCAATTAAGATCCCTTTTTTATTTGCTAAAGATGAAACAGACTCAAGGCTGGCATTTATTTCATTAAGAAGGGTAAGTTTAACAGGATTGAATTCCAACACACCGCGCTGGAGACGAGACCACTCCAGAAGGTTTTCGAGCAACCTGTAGACATTGACAGCATCAGTTTTCATACTAATTGTGATGTCCCGGATTTCTTCGAATGTCATATTCTGAATATCTTCTTCAAGTATCTGGGTAGCTGCCACAAAGGCACTCAATGGTCCGCGGAGGTCATGAGCAATTATTGAAAAGAATTTGTCTTTTTCTTTATTTAGGGCTTCCAGAAGCTCATTCTTCAACTTAATCTCTTCTTCGGATTTTTTTCGTTCAATGGCAATTGCAATCTGGCGGCCAATTGTCATAAGTATCTTTACATCCTTTTCAGAATAGACATTTTCCATTTTATAGTGCTGGAGGACAATAACACCGATAGTCTGAGAGGGTGTCTGAAGAGGAATACCTATCCAGGAAGGAGAAGCAGATCCCACTAATTCAACCTCATTCAATTCAACAAGATGGTCGAAATCATCCTGTGTAAACAGGAATGGCTTCCCTTTCCTGAAAACATAAGCAGTGCAGCTTTTTAACATTGATGTCGGCAATGGGACAGTATCAAACTTGTCGACAAAATACGGAAAACTGAACAAACCTGTTTTTTGATCATATAGTGCCACAAAACAGTTCTCAGCATAAACAACTTTGGAAAGTGACCCATGTATCAGCGACAGAAAGTCCTGCAGGTTATCTGATGAAGTATATCCCTGTGAAATCTCATAAAACACCTGGTTTTCAAGCTCAGTTCTCTTCCGTGCGGTTATATCCCGGTTAAATCCTGCAAGACCAATTATCTTTCCTTCAGAATCTCTGACCGGTACTTTTGAAGTTAAGTTCCACTTCATCTCCCCGGTTTTCTTATCAACAACCTGTTCCTCGTGATTAAGTAAAGGTTCCCCTATTTTCATTATTTTCTGCTCATCGTTAAAGTATTGCCGGGCCATATGTTCAGGGTAAAAGTCAAAATCACTCTTCCCAATCATATCATCTTCCGATTCACATCCGGCTAATAACGCCACCGGTTTGTTGCAAAATACAAATCTGCTGTCACTGTCTTTGTAAAAGATCTGATCGGGACTGTTATTAATTATCGCTTCCAGCAACATCTGTTTCAGACGCAGAGCCTCTTCAAGGTTTTTCTTTTCGGTAATATCTTTTGTGATGTTAAGAATATGAGGAACTCCATCAATGTCAATGAGTGAAGCAGACATTGAACCATTTATGACACTGCCATCCTTACTCCGGAAATCAGCTTCAAAGTTTTCAACCTTTCCACTCTTTTCGAGTGCTGCGACAAGCTTGAATCGGTCCCCGGAGTTGACCCAGATATTAAGATCGAGAGAGGTCTTGCCGAGAACATCTTCTTCAGTGAATCCCATTATTTTTGTAAACCCTTCATTAACAGATACAAAAAACCCATCAGAAAGTCTGTTAATATTTACAGAGTCGGGACTTACCAGAAAGGCTTTCCTGAATATCTCTTCACTTCTATTAGCTCTCGCTTCAGCCTGCCTGGCAAATAAAATTTCTTCCTCATACTTTTGCCTATTGACTTTGCTGAGGTTTGTAATTTCCTTCAGTTCAGAAATCAGTTCTTCTCTGGTTTTATCAGAATGATCCATATTTCCAATATTAATTGTCTGCAATACAAAAAATCTCTTTATATGAAATCTTGTGGTTTCCGAGATCAGAATCGGCATATACAGAATGCTGTAAGATACAATTTTTTTCCTTATTAAGACTGATTTTCACCGAATAACAGTGTCTTCTCAGTGACATTCTGTTACCATTGCCTGACAAAAACAAGAGGTTGATATTAAAGATTCCGGTATATAGTCATCTCTGCGATTTTTATTTTTACATTTGCGGCAAATTACATAGAATGCAGTACGACATAAAACCAGGTGTCAGGGGATTGATTTTTGATCTTGACGGAACCCTGGCTGATACAATGCCCTACCATTTCCATGGATGGCAAAAAGCCTGTCAGAAATTCGGAGCAACAATAAATCCCGCATTTCTCAGGAAACATACAGGCAGTCCGGGCTGGATCATAGCAAACGAAATAATAAATGACAATAAGCTTAACGGTAATGTATCTGTTGAAGAGATACTGGAGGAAAAACTTAAATCGTTTTACGAGCAGCAGCAATATGTAAAACCTATTGAGGCCGTTGTAAACATCGTTAAAAAGTATTATGGCATTTTGCCCATGGCAGTCGGAACAGGCGGACACAGGCTGGCAGTAGAAAGGACACTTGAGGTTACTTCCCTGAGGCAATACTTCGACATTATCATAACAGCCAACGACGTTAAAAATTTTAAGCCACATCCCGAGACCTTCCTTAAGTGTGCAGAACTGATGGGTGTTGAACCTAAGTATATTGAGGTGTTTGAAGATGGGGAACTCGGGTTTGAGGCTGCTATTGAAGCGGGAATGATGGTCACCGATGTAAGGTCGTGGTACGATTCTGGCTGGTAGGAACGCAGGCTGAGGAGCAGAGCGACGAAGTCCCGCATGGCGGGAGTGCAGGGCACAGGGCGCAGGGCGAAGGGCAAAAGGATTTACAGATCGGAGATTTGGATAATAGCTTTAACCCATTCATCATTATCATTCATACTCTTAACCATAACAAACTCTTTGCCACCCTCCTTTTTAAACAGGTTCCTGTATTCTTCGTCAATCTCTATGATAGTTTCAAGACAGTCAGCTACGAATGAAGGAGCAATAACCAGTACCTTCCTGGTTCCTCCACTGGCAAGATTCTGAAGAACCACGTCAGTAAATGGTTCAAGCCAGCGATGGGTTAACCTCGATTGAAATGCAGTAGAGAATTTCCCGGGAGAAAGGTTCAGTTTTTCAGCGAGCAAACGGGTTGTTGCGTAACATGTTGCTTTATAACACATTGAACATTCACAAGGGAATGCCTTTTCACAACTGCATTTTCTGCAATCTGATCCGGGATGAATTCTTTCTATATGACTTAGGGGTAGTCCGTGATATGAAAAAAGTACATGATCAAATTTTGAAGGGTCATAGCCCCTTAAATGAATTGTCATGGCATTAATGTAAGCCGGATGTGAATAGAATTGTCCAATCAGCCTGATCTCAGGGATCATATCCCATTTCCTGACTTTGCTGAATATAAACTCATTTACCGATCCTGTGGTAGATGAAGCATAATGTGGATATAAAGGAAGGATGATCATCTGTTCAGGTGACTGGTTCCTGACATGCTCAAGAGTATTTTGTAATGAAGGATTCCCGTAGCGCATGGCACCAATAACTTCATATTCATCTTTCAGGCAGGACTTAACCTTGCCGACAAGATTTTCCAGATTAAATAATAATGGAGACCCCTCTTCAGTCCATAGTTTTAAGTACTTGCGGGTTGATACCGGTGCCCTGAAAGGCACTATAATTATGTTCACCAGGAGCTTCCTTAGAAGCCAGGGGATATCTATTACTCTCCTGTCATTCAGAAATTCCGAAAGATACCTGCGTACCTCTCTGACTCCGGGTTTATCGGGAGTACCTGTGTTGATCAATATCAGAAACTTCCTGCTCATCATAACTTTATTTCAGCATATCGGCAATCAGCCTTGCCTGTTTTACCCTGTCAGCCATCCCTATTCCATCCCTTATATTACCCGCCAGAATAAGTCCGGGATATTGTTCCTGGATTTTTCTGATACTGTCAAGCCGTTCACCTGAAGAGATTCCGTACTGTGGAATAGCATGTGTATATCTGAAAATTTTCAGGAGATCAGGATGTTGTCCTGGGAAGAGAGTACTTTCTACCTCTCGCAGAACTATCTCTTCAATCTCCACATCCTGTTTATTTATCATTTCAGGTCTCTTCATTCCCCCCAGAAATGCTGATAACAAGGCACCTCCTTCAGGTGCTCTTCCGGAGAATATGGCAGATGGAAATAAAATCCCAAGCACCTGGCGGTTTTCTTTTGATGGTATAAGTCCTCCGAATGCATCAAGCACATGACCTTCCCATTTATTGTAACCCAGTGCTACCTGTACAACTCCGGCATATTCCATATTTGTAATTGGAGATAATTTATATGGTGTAATAAAAGGCAAAAGATCAGGTAAATTATATGATCCTATGGTTGAAACTATTACAGGCGCTGATAATTTAATACTATCGCCCCTCTTGTCGGAGAATATTACGGAGAAACCATTTCCTTCAGGTTCAACACAGGTGCCCGAAGCTTCGTAAAAGATATTTTTTTCACCTGTATTCTCAGCAAGTGGCATGATTAAATTTCCAAGACCACCTTTTACTGAGAATACCTCCTTTGTTGCTTTTTTTTCTGCCTCGCTCTTCATTTCCCTGCTTTTTTTTATTGCTCCCCTGATGAAGCTTCCATAGTTCTGTTCAAGTGCATAAAGTTTAGGCAATGCATACCTGGTAACCAGTTTCTGAGGATCACCTGCATAAATACCTGATATAAAAGGATCAACTGCATAATCGAGATAGCTCTGACCTAACCTTCTGACTACCATCATGCCAATTGATTCATCAGGATCGATTCCGGGTTTACGGAAAGGCTCGGCAAGAATTCCCATCTTGTCCTTAAAAGAGAACAGAGGTGTTCCTATAGCCGAAATAAGGCTGGAAGGCAGAGCATGCCATTTTCCATTTTTGAGTATATACCTTTTTTGCGCTTTCGGATCTGCAGTGGCAAGAGTACAACTATCACTTAAATCATCAAAGAGAGATGCTATTTCAGGAGTCCCCAGAACACCTGTATTAGGCCCTGTCTCATAAATAAATCCCCGATCTGAAACAGTGTTTATTACCCCTCCCGGCCTGTCGGATTTTTCAATAATGACAGGATATTTACCATTTCGTTTCAGATAGTAAGCCAGTGTCAGCCCCGTAAGACCAGCCCCGATAATGACAACATCAGCATCTTTTCTATTCATTGTACTATACTGGTTTAGAATATGTTTGTACTTTTTCCCTGTACGCTTTGTCGAGGGAAGCAGCAATATTGCGTATAAAAAAAGAACCTGTTTCTGTCACCTCTATATTATCAGGGGTATAAGAAATGAGTCCGTCTCTTTCCATATCATGCATTTTAATTTCATCAAAATTTATTGACATTTTTATCATGTCGACAGACACTTTATGATTTGAAGCTACTTTTGAAAAACTGACCCGGTTATTGCACATAAGCTCAGTTATGACAGCTCTGGCCAGTATCTGTTCATCCGACAGGATATATCCCCTTTCCACGGGTAACTTCCCAAGGTTTATATCAGAAATATAATCCTTTATCTCCTTTCTGTTCTGGAAATAGCCCTCATCCATCTGGCTTATTGCAGTAACTCCGAATGCATAAACCTGACCGGTTGTCCTTCGCGTACAATATCCCTGAAAATTCCGGTGAAGATTTCCTTCCTTAAGTGCATTGTAAAGATCATCTGATGGCAAAACAAAATGGTCAAGTCCTATAGGTTCATATCCCGATTCCTTTAACAGGTCGTACGCTGAGAGAAACATTTTTGTTTTTTCACCTGCAGAAGGCAAACCTCTTTTCTCAAGGATGAGCTGATGTTTTTTAATCCACGGAACATGGGCATACGAGAATGTAACCAGCCTGTCAGGTTTTATCTCAGCTGCCATTTGCATTGTCTCGGTAAAAGATGATACACTCTGCCCGGGCAGACCATATATAAAGTCAAAGTTCACGCCTGTACCGGCGCCGGCCGACTTTATATAGTTGAACAGTTCTCCGGGAGGTATAGCTGAAGGCTGACGGTTTACCTTACTGAGAATTTCTGTATTAAAATCCTGAATTCCAAGACTGAAACGATTAAATCCTGCCAACAACAGATCATCAATATATTTCAGATCGAGGTATGCAGGATTGCACTCAATTGCTATTTCAGGATTCTCGATTAAAGAAAACTCAGAAAAGAGGTAATCATTAAGGCTTCGAATAAAAGATATATCGATCGAATTTGGAGTACCGCCTCCATAATGTATTTGTGAAACAGGACGGTCTTTGTTAATATATTGAGAAACAAGTTCTATCTCCTTTTTCAGTGCTGCCACATAAGGCTTTACCATGTTTCCGTTACCTATCGAACAGGCGTTGCATCCGCAGTAGAAACATATTTTTTCACAGAATGGAATATGAAAATAGAGAGCTATATTTTCAGGTTTTCTTTCATTGGATCCTCTCAGCACTCTGATGAAGTCATTCTCTGAGTAAGAATCCTTAAAGTGATTTGCCGGAGGATAACTGGTATACCGGGGTACAGGGACATTATATTTTAAAAGAAGCTCTTCAAATATCTTCATTTTTATAATCTTTTGGAAGTGAGTAAACAAGAATTCCCATTGTAATAAGACAAAGCATTTTTTCAATCCCGAATAATCCGGTGTAGCCGACAAGATCACCAACCTTGCCGCTCATTACAGCTATGATAAGGCTGCTGAGGTGAGTTATTACAATCTGAATTGTAAAATCAGTGCCCTCACGCCCTTTACGGACAATGTCCATAGAAGTGGTGTAAATGGCAACCGATAAAAGCCCGTAAGATCCCCATAGCAATCCTATCCCGGCATACAGAGCGTATACTGAAGGAACAGAGAGGCTTATGAACCAGAACCAGGAGGCTGCCATAAGTCCGGTCAATAAAAAGATATACATGGAGAGTTTTCTGCCGGCCTTCCTGATAATTAATCCTCCTGCCAGAGCTGAAAGGGCTCCTACGGATGTGCCGAATATGCCTGACATAAAGCCAATCTGCTTTACATTATATCCAAGGTCGACAAGAAATGGTTTAAGCATCGTAAGAATCCCAATGATCCCGGAATAAGTGAACATAAGGATCAGAACCCGTTTATGTTTGCCTTTTTCAGCAAAAAAACGATATATATCGGAAAAACTGACACTTTTATGCAAATCTGCATCAACTTCAGCAGGTTTACGGTAAAGCAGCATTGGTATTATAGCAAATACTACAAAAGCGGCCAGCAGGATCAATAAATTTGTCCATCCAAAATAATGATATGCGATAAGAAGTACTCCTGTGCCGAAAAGGCTTCCTACAAAACTTCCGGCTGACTGCATGCTGTTGCCCAGACTTCTTTCTGAAGGTTTCAACTGAAGTATCGCAAATATATCCACAGCAATATCCTGGGTTGCGGAGGCTATAAAAGCAAGTATCATTAGTATTACGATAAGCTTAAAATCAGTCTGAAGATCGAATAATCCTATACTCAGGATAACCAGAGCATAAAATATTTCAGAGATTACTATCATTGACCTGAGACGACCTGACGTTCTGGCATTATTATCAATAAGCGGCGCCCACAGAAACTTGAATATCCATGGCAGTTTTACCAGCTGAAGCAATCCGATTGATTCAAGTGAGTATTTCTCCTGTCTCATGATGACAGGTATCACAGTTGAAAAAAAGCTCATCGGTATTGACTGGGCAATATAAAGGCTGAATAATACAGGGAATTTGAACCAGGTCTTTTCCTTCATTTACTAAAATTTTAATGATAAGTTCATCCCGATCTGGGCAGGTCTTCCTGTCTGAACATATTTATTACCCAATGCTTCAAAGTAGAAGGAATTATAATCCTGATTGAACATGTTTTTTGTCCATATCTCTAGTTGAAGTGACTTTCTGGTGAAGGATAATTTTGCATCAAACAAGCCATAAAACGGTTGTTCAGTCAAATTCTCCTCATCCCAGAAGATAGGTCCTGCTCCCCGGTAGAGCGCGCTTGCTCTTATATTATCCAGAAAAGAGGAATTCCGGATCATGAACGTTTTTCCTGCCTGGAATGACAGAGTATGCCTGGGAACATATGGCAGATAGTTCCCGTTATAATCGGTTGATGAATTAACCACATAAGAGATAAATTGTGCATGAGTATATCCGTAGGCTACCGTAAATTCATATCCTTTAAGGGGTATCGTTTTTATTGAAATTTCCCCTCCTTTGCTTACTGAATGGCCTGCATTTTTTAGCATAGATCCTCTTCCGCTTGGCACGGTCTGATAGATCTGCTGGTTTTTCCAGTCAATGTAGTACAGAGCAAGGTCAGTATAGATTATTTTTTTAAACAAAGGCGTTTTGATACCAATTTCATAATTCCAGCTGAATTCCGGATCGAAAGTCAGATCTTCCGGACGTTCAAATGTCGAGTTGAATCCTCCGGTCTTATAACCTCTTGCAATAACTGCATATAAATTACTGTTCCGGATCTTATAGTTCAGTGCAAAACGCGGTATTACCTCAAGCGATTTCAGGGCAGGATATACAGTATCAGCCAGACTGGCCTCAATTCCCCTGAGGATACGATCATAAGTGTAATAAAGGAAATCCTTCTCGGTATCTATCCTTATTCCTCCTGTTATTGTCAGGTTCTTAGCGAGAAAATCATTAAGAGCTGACTGATGGAATAATGCAAATCCGTCAATCTTATGGTCATAAGTTTTTGTATAACTCAATTTCGAAGTAAAGGCATCCACATCTACAATATTGTCGAAAGCCTGGTAAAAACCATAACCACCGAACAGCCAGTTATATCTCCTGTCAGGCTTTGATCTGGCAACAATCTCCTGTGAAATCATATGCTGCTTCTGCTGCTGAACAATATAATAGAGAGAGTCGGGCGTAAAATCCTGATCAATGCCCTGAATATCATCCAGATATTGATAAGAAGTAGTTGCAATAAGATCAAAATTATTGCCTGAATACCGTACAAGAACTGCATCGGAAAACAGATTTCTGTCATATGAACTGTACTGGTTATAATTTATCTCTTCAGCAACACTTAAAGAGTCGTTATAAATAGCATAAGGGTATCCGCCCTGCCTGCTTAATTCAAATCCTGCAATATTTTCTATTGTAAATCTTTTCGATATTTCATAGATCATTCTGGTTCTGAAACCATAAGAATTCAACCTGTCAACCTGCGTACCGGTATAAACATTGGTATAGAAACCATCATTATAAATATAATTCAACGCTGCAGAAAAAGCGAATTTGTCGCTTAGTTTGTCGTAATGACCTGCGTTAAATGAATATGTACCATAATTTCCTGCCGATAGATTTATGTTTGTTCCGGTGTAGTCCATCGGTGAGGTTGTGACAATATTAATTATCCCACCCATTGTATTTCTTCCAAAGAGTGTTCCCTGGGGCCCCCTAAGGACCTCAATACGTCGTATATCAAAAAAGTCGAAATCAAACGCTGCCTTTTCAAAATAGGGAACATAATCGACATACAATCCAACTGAAGGTGAATTTATCCTGGAACCAATGCCTCTTATATATACCGGAGATGTTAATTTTGAACCATAATCAGGCATATAAAAGTTTGGAGCCATGGCAGACATGTCACTAAGGGAGTTGATCTCATTTTCTCTGACACTCACCGAAGAAATGACAGAAACTGAAGCCGGGATAGATTTATAAGTTACATTATCCTTTGAAGCTTTAATAACTATTTCTCCCAGCTCAATCATTTTCAGTATTGAACTGTCTGTTCCGACAGTAACCTCCTGGGAATTCAGTTTTGGAAAAACTGTCATACAAAATATTGCTATTATTATAATATATCTTTTCATACAGAATGTTTTTTAGTTTTCCATTGCAAAATTTCTTCACTTGCACCAGAAAACCTTATATCGTCACAGTAATATGCCGGATACAAACTGACATCACAACAATATTCCTATGAAGAATTATAAAAAATTATTAAAAACCTGAGCCCGCGTTATACGTGATATCACATTCCGGGAGGGGGACGGGAGAAAAGACAAAAGGTAAAAAAATGAGAGTAGATCTCACTATCCGGAATAATATCTGCTTTGTCGAAATATGATTCATAAAATCCAATCCATAAGGCTTTTTCATCAATAGCATCATTCTTATCCCTGGAATAATCATTGATGAAGTAAAAACTATTTGAATTGTCAACTGAATCCCTGCTTTCAGTCTGTTCAACAACCCCTGAATCAGCTATGCAGGATCTCTCTTTTGATTTGTTTATAGCATACAATCCCAGGTAGAGCATGTATAAAGCTCCGATTATGATGAGGGGTACCTGTGTTAATAAAGAACCAAAAGGAAGCATCTGTTAATTATTTCACGCAAATTAAAACATTATTAATTAACTGACGAAAATTTAATACTATTTAACATAAAATTAAATCAATGAATAAAAATCATCTTAGTGTAAATCAAAATCCTTTTAAATTCATCCGCCAGTACACCATCCATATCTACACTAATCTTTCCATTATTTAATTCCGGATAGTCGACGAATCTGAGTAAAGTGTTTTGTTTCTTTGTGTTACTTTGTGATGAACTTTGTGTACTTTGAGGTTAATTTAAAAGATAATCAACATGAAGAGTAAAATAGCTTTTTTGACATCATTGCTTCTGTTTTTATTTTCACAATGCGGAACCCGGAAGGATGGAATAATTATGACCGTAAATGGTCCGATACAGGCAGGTGAAATGGGCATTTCCCTGATACATGAACATATTCTTGTAGATTTTATCGGTTCCGATTCGATAAATGAAAACCGATGGGATAAATCTAAAGTGTATGAAAAATCGATGCCATATCTTCTTGCCATAAAAAGTCTTGGCTGCCGGACATTTGTAGAATGTACTCCCGAATATATTGGAAAAGATCCTGTTCTTCTTAAAACTTTGGCAGAGGCAACAGGTTTAAATATAATAACCAATACAGGTTATTACGGAGCTGCTAATGACAAATTTATACCGAAACATGCTTATAAAGAATCATCAGAACAGCTTTCAGCCAGATGGATAAACGATTGGAATAACGGCATCGGAACTACAGGAATAAAGCCGGGTTTTATTAAGATAGGAGTCGATAGTAAATCATTATCTGAAATTGATAAAAAACTTGTTATTGCAGCAGCAAAAACTCATCTGAAGACCGGACTGATAATTGCATCTCATACTGGTCCGGCAATACCGGCATTTGAACAACTGGAAATTCTACAGAAGGAGGGCGTGCCTCCTGAAGCATTTATCTGGGTTCATGCTCAGGGAGAAAAAGATCTCAATAATCATTTGAAAGCTTCACAAATGGGAGCCTGGATCGGCCTGGACGGACTGAATGAGAATAATTTATATGAATATGTCAGAATGATTAAGAATCTGAGAGATAATAATTTACTCAATAAGATTCTTTTGTCTCATGATGCAGGCTGGTACGATCCTGCGAAGGAGAATGGGGGTGATTTCCGTGGGTATACAACATTGTTTGAAAAGCTTATTCCGATGCTCAAGAAAGATGGCTTTACTGAGAAAGAGGTGCATCAGATTCTGGTTACAAATCCGGCAGAGGCATTTACGATCAGGGTCCGTAAAAAAGGGGGCATTAGAAAACGCCCCCTTTAACTGACCTGTCAGGTTATATTACACAAGTATCTTTGTTGTCAGGTTTGTAATGCTTTTCTGAATATCTCCAAACGGATCGCCGTCCCTCGACTGATCCTGCTCGACAATCATATATTTCATTCCGGCAATATCCTTAACTGCAAGGATATCTTTAAAATTGATAACACCCTCTCCCACCGGTGCAAAATCCTTAACACCATCTGTAGTATAGAATGGAGCTTCATTGGTATACATATCTTTCATATGGAACAACTGGAACCAGCCCGGATATTTTTTAATAATTTCAACAGGATTTTGTCCGGCCTTTGTTGTCCAGAACAAATCCAGCTCCATGGTTACCAGGTTTTTATCAAGCCCGGCAAGAAAAATGTCAAAATACGGGATCCTACCTTCAACAGTGTCGAATTCAAAATTATGGTTGTGATAACCGAACATTATACCATGCTCCTTCATGATACCTCCTACCTGGTTCCAGTCAGCAACCATCTTCTGATAACTTGAAACTGTTTTTCTTGCCTCCTCAACAACCCAGGGCTGCATGCAGTACTTTACTCCAAGTTTGGCATGATCTTCCGCCATTTTCTTAGCATTGTCGAGGGTAATTCCCTGGGCTTCGACCTGGGTGTGGCTGCTGATTATCTCCATTCCCAGATCATTTACAAGCTTTTTAAACTCAACAGGATCCATCCCATAGAATTTACCATCAGCATAGCCGGCCAGTTCAACAAACTTATAACCTGTATCCGAAACTCTTTTCAGCGAACCCGGAACATCAGCTGCCATTGCATCGCGTATAGTGTAAAGCTGAAGACATATGCCAAATGATTTCGGATCAGTTGCAGTGGTTGCAGGAGCAGGTTTGCCTCCCGATTTGCAGGAAGTCTGTGTCAGTACAAATGCACCGAGGGCACCGGCTGCTGACACTCTCAGAAAATCTCTTCTTGAACGTGTTGTTTTCATCATCTAATCATTAAATTAATATTAATCATATAATCTGTGTACATATTAAGCTCAATACAGGGCGACTAAAATTAGTACTTTACTCTCAATAAAGGAAGCCTGAAATTAATTTTCATTCAAATATCAGTAAATTTGCAAAACAGATGAGAGAGTTAATTATAACAGCTGACGGATCGCATACGCTGTATGTACCGGAGATGGATGAACATTATCATTCAATTAACGGTGCAGTTCAGGAGTCTCTTCTGATATTTATAAAATATGGATTCGATACCTGCACTGCAAATCCGTTAAACATTCTGGAAATAGGTTTCGGCGCCGGGCTGAATGCTTTTCTGACTGCCATGAAAAGCCTGGAGGGCAACAGAAGAGTGCACTATACCACTGTTGAGAAATATCCCCTTCCCGAAAACATCACTGATTCAATGAATTACCATACTTATGCCGGTAAGGGAACAAGAGAGATGTTCAGGCTTATCCATAGTTCGCCCTGGAACTCTGATGTCAGAATCTGCAATAATTTTACAATAAGGAAAATAGAATCCGATATAACTATTTGCATACCCGAAGGGACATACGATCTTATCTATTTTGATGCATTCGGTCCTGATAAGCAGCCTGAAATGTGGAGTGAAGATGTTTTTAAAAGAATTGCAGCTCTGACCCGTGAAAACGGGATATTTGTGACATACTCTGCAAAAGGCCAGGTAAAAAGAAATCTTATTGGATGTGGATTTAATGTTTCACTCCTTCCGGGTCCTCCCGGGAAACGGCAGATAATCAGGGCTGATAAAAAAGCAAATTAAATTTTTACAGCATCTGTTTTGCGTCACCTAAAGTATTATCTTAGCGGAAATTTTAAAAAATTAAAAATGAACAGTATGAAAATCAAGTTATTTGTATTAATCACAGTTGTAACAGCTTTAATGTTTGGTTCTTGCGGAACTGGTTCAGTAAAGGGTCAGAAACTAAAAACTCAGGTAGATTCATTATCTTATGCATTCGGTATTGTAAATTATAATGCTCTCATAGCCGACAGTCTTGTACTTGAGCCTATGATAGTAGCAAAAGCGATGGTCGATGGGAAAGAGGGGAAACCTGTCATGTCAGATGAAGAAGCCCGGACATTTATAATGACTTTCATAAACCAGCGCGAAAAGCTGAAAGCAGATAAACTGGCCGAAGATAATAAAGTTAATTTCAAGGAGTTTATCGACCAGAATGAGGCATTCCTTGCTGAGAATAAGAATAAGAGTGGTGTTATTGTAACATCAAGCGGCCTTCAGTATGAAGTTGTTAAGATGGGAACAGGTCAGAAACCAACAACTGAAAGCATGGTTAAAGTACATTATACAGGTACACTTATCGACGGAACTGAATTTGATTCATCAGTAAAAAGAAATGAACCTGCCCAGTTCCCGGTATCAGGTGTCATAGCAGGATGGACAGAAGCTCTTCAGCTGATGCCTGTTGGTTCAAAATTCAGGCTTTATATTCCACAGGTGCTGGCATACGGTGCAAATGGGGCTGGTGATGTTATCAAACCATATTCAACACTTATTTTTGATGTTGAGCTTCTTGAAATTATGAAGTAATTATGGCTACTGCAGAAATTCACACTCCCAAAGGTGTTATGAAGGTCAGCTTTTATGAAGCTGATGCTCCTAAAACAGTTGAGAACTTTGTCACTCTGGCAAAAAAAGGTTATTATGACGGACTGGCATTTCACAGAGTCATCCCCGACTTTGTCATCCAGGGCGGCTGTCCTTTATCAAAGAACATTAATGATCCCAGGGTTGGTACCGGAGGTCCGGGTTACACTATCAATTGCGAACTTTCAGGCGGCAACCAGTACCACGACAGAGGTGTGCTTTCCATGGCTCATGCCGGAAGGAATACAGGCGGATCACAGTTTTTTATCTGCCACAGCAGGAATAACACCAAGCACCTCGACAGTCAACATACATGTTTCGGAAAAGTTACTGAAGGTCTTGACATTATCGACAAGATCCGCCAGGGAGATAAAATAGAAAAGATTATTATTTACGAACAAGAATAGACTAAAATGGCTTTTGAAATCACAGGTAAGGTTATCGATATAGCTCCTGTAAACCAGGTTAGTGACAAATTCAAAAAGAGAGAGTTTGTTATTGAGAAAAAAGAGACCGGTGGAGCAGCAGTATTTATAGACTACATAAAATTTCAGCTTGTGCAGGATAAATGCGATCTGATAAATGAATCATACCTGAATGAAGAAATAAAGATATGGTTCAATCTGAAAGGAAATAAATGGGAACGCGATGGTAAAATAAACTATTTTACCAATCTCGACGCCTGGAAAATTGAAAAGGTCTCCGCACAAGGAAAGGATCAGTCACCGCAATCTCGTCCTGCCATGGATGATATTCCGCCGGAGAACGACGAATTAAGTGATCTTCCATTTTAAAACTAAAATAACAAAGGCTGTCTTAATTTCGGACAGCCTTTTTAAATTAAGACATATGAAATACCTGATTCATTCAGCTCTTTTCCTTTTGATATTTTCTTCTGTACATGCCCAGACAAACCCTTATCAGGGGCCGATGATCATCGGACAGGTGCAACTGCCGTATAACAGGCTGATCCAACCTGCCGGTATTCAGATATTATTCGGTGATGAGTCACGTGAAAATCATGCTCTGGATGCAGCCATTTCACCAGATCGCAAATGGCTGGCCGTTGAGGAACGTTATAGCATAGTATTCATCAGCACATCAGATAATAAAATTAAGTTTACCCTTAAGAATGATGATAATCCTGATTTTACAGGTGCGATGAACACCTATTCCGGAATTACCTGGTACAAGGGAAAAAACGGAACAGAAGTATTCTGGAGCATGTCAGGCAGAAATCGGCTCTCATACGTTGTATCTGCTCGATGGGATGGAAATAGGGCTGAATTCCAGAGAAAAATTCAATACAAGCCTGCACCACGGGCCAGTACAGCCCTGCCAAACGAATTTCTGATTACCGGAGATGCCGGCAGGGAACATATTTATGTTGTCCTTAATGGAAACAATAATGTAATCAAGCATGATCTTAATACCGGGGATACTATCTGGACTGCAAACCCCGGAGTTGCTCCATATGGGATCACCCTGGCTGCCGGAAAACTTTATGTAACAAACTGGGCAGGCAGGCATCCCGCACCGGGCGACCTGGATATTGCAGGAGTACCATGGGGCATGGCCAGAGTCGATAACAAAAATGCAGGTGGTGCCACCAGGGAAGGAAGTGTAACTGTTATAGATCCTGTAACAGGAATAATACTGAAGGAGATTGTTGTCGGACTTCACCCCAATGAAATAACAGTCAGCCGTGATGGCAAATTTGTCTATGTAACAAATTCAAACAGTGATAATGTATCGGCAATAGAGACAAGCACAGATGAGGTATCTGAAACAATAAGCGTAAGACTTCAACCCGAAATCAATCCTTTCTTTGGCGACTCGCCTGTCGGGTTATCGCTCTCTCACGATGGAAAGACACTTTACGTCGCAAACGGAATGGACAATGCTGTTGCTGTAATACAGCTTGGGAAAAAAGCAGCCTCAAAATCGAAGGAAGAGGTGAGCAGGGTTACAGGTTTTATACCTACCGGGGTATATCCATCCGCCATTACTTTGCTCAATCGTTCAGTGATGTATGTCTGTAATCTCGAAGGATCCGGAATAATGTATGGCTTCATTGATGAAAACTCACTAAATACAGTATATAACACTCATCACATGCCTGCATCAGTTTCCGTAATACCTGTTCCGAAAAAGAAACAACTTAAAGCCTATACCGATACCGTAATAGCAGTAAATAACGTTTCGAGAGCTACGCAGGCCAGGGAAAAACCAAGGGAAGGAATTCAGCCTAAACCTGTACCGGAAAGAATTGGCGAACCATCTCTTTTCAAACATGTAGTATATATTATAAAAGAGAATCGCACATATGATCAGATACTTGGAGATATGAAGAAAGGAAAGGGAGATCCTGCACTTTGCATTTATGGCGAAGAAATTACACCCAATACACACAAACTGGCTGATGAGTTCATCCTTCTGGATAATTTCCATGCATCAGGTAAATGTTCTGCTGATGGACATCAGTGGACCGATGCTTCAATTGTTACTGACTATGTTGAGAAAAACATGAGAGCTTGGTTCAGAAGCTATGCACATGTGCAGACTGATGCGCTTGTTTATGCACCTACCGGGTTCATATGGGATAACGCTTTAAAACATGACAAATCAGTAAAGATCTATGGTGAAGCTTCCATTCCGGTGGTTCAGAATAATCTTAAATGGCCGGAAATATACCAGAAATTTCTTAACGGGGAGAAGGTCGGTTTCTACAACCATACCACTATTGAACCGGTAAAGAAAATACTCAGTCAGACTTATCCATCATATGGGAACCATGAGTTCTCAGATGTCATGAGAGCTGATATTCTGATAAAGGAACTAAACGAGTATGAATCAATGGAGGGAGACCAGCTTCCTGAATTAATGATTGTAGCACTGCCCAATGATCATACTGCAGGAACAAGGCCCGGTTATCCAACTCCCAGAGCCATGGTGGCTGATAATGATCTGGCCCTGGGACGTATCGTTGAAGCATTTTCCGGAAGCAGATTCTGGAAAAACACTGTAATTTTTGTATTGGAAGACGACTCACAGGCCGGATGGGACCATGTTTCACCCTACCGGACTGTGGGACTTGTCCTAAGTCCCTATTCAAGGTTAAAAAGTGTGTCGCACACCTATTATACACAGCCTTCGATGATCAGGACAATCGAACAGATACTTGGTCTTCCCCCCATGAATATTCAGGATGCTATCGCAAATCCCATGACCGGCTGTTTCACTGAAGAACCTGACCTCAGCCCTTACATAGCGGTTCCTAACAACATTCCTATCGATGAGATGAATCCGGAGTTAAGTACTCTCTCAGGCAGGGAGCTCCATTTTGCAAAGAAGAGCATGCTTCCGGTATTCGATATTGTGGATTCCGGAGAAGATGACCTTCTTAACAGGATATTATGGTTTGCTGCAAAAGGACATGCAAGGTATCCTGCCGGATATGCAGGAGCAGAGCAGGATATAGATGATAATGAATGAGCTTATTTATATAAAAAATCCTTTGTTGCAGCCGTGGGATACTCCTTTCGGAACTCCTCCGTTTCACTTAATCAGACCTGAACACTTTAAAGACGCCATTAATGAGGCTATAAGAATTGCTGAAGCTGAAATAAGTTCAATATCAGATAACAGAGAGCAGGCATCATTTGACAATACAATTGTTCCGATTGAGAGGTCAGGAGAAACACTGGGAAGGATTACTTCTGTTCTCTTTAACCTTAACAGCGCTGAAACATCAAAAGAACTGCAGGCAGTTGCACAGGAAGTCTCACCCCTGCTTACACGCTTCTCCAACGACATCACCCTTAATAAAAAACTTTTCGAACGAATTGACAAAATATTCGAAAACAGGGAATCCCTTAATCTGACAACGGAACAGATGATACTGCTTGAAAGGAAGTATCGTGATTTCCGGCTTGGAGGAGCAGGGCTCAGGGAAGAGGACAGACCAAGGTTCAGGGAAATATCAGAAGAGCTTTCTACCCTGTCACTTAAATTTGAAGAGAACCTTCTCGAAGAGACAAATTCGTGGGAATTGCACCTTACTGATAAGGCTGAACTTGCAGGTCTTCCTGCACAGCTTATCGAAATGGCAGCCTCAGAGGCAAAAAATCGAAATAAGGAAGGCTGGATATTTACCCTGCATTATCCGGATTATATGCCTTTCATGCAATATTCCGACCGAAGGGAGCTTCGTGAAAAATTGCTGAAAGCCTACTCATCGAGAGCATTCAGAAACAATAAGTATGATAACAGGGAGATTGTTCTCAAACTAGCCAATCTCAGGTTAGAACTTGCCAATATGCTTGGATTTCAGAATTATGCAGAGATGATTCTCGGTGACCGGATGGCCGGTACGCCGGAAAAAGTGAATAAGTTTCTTGAAAAACTTTACGAAGCCTCAAAACCTGCAGCCTTCAGGGATCTTGAAAACATAAGAATGCTGGCCGGTAAAACCGGACATAACGGACCTGTTGAACGATGGGACTGGGCCTACTATTCTGAAAAGCTCAAGAAAGAATTGTATAATATAGATGATGAGATACTTAAACCCTATTTCCGGCTCGAAAATGTTGAAAAAGCAATATTTGATCTTGCTGCCTCTCTATATGGTATTTCTTTCCTGCAAAATTTTATGATTCCTTTATATCATCCTGAATCAAAAACTTTTGAGGTTTACGACAGTGATGGCACATTATTGTCAATCCTCTACATTGATTATCATCCCAGAACCGGCAAGAACGGAGGTGCCTGGATGACTAGCTACAGGGATCAGAAAATCACAAATGGAACCGATACAAGGCCATTGATTTCCATAGTTGCCAATTTCTCAAGATCCACCGGATCATCTCCTTCCCTGCTTTCGTTCAGTGAACTGACCACTTTTCTTCATGAGTTCGGACATGCTCTTCACTGCATGTTTTCGAAATGCACTTATGAAAGTCTGTCGGGCACAAATGTAGCGCGCGATTTCGTCGAGCTTCCATCACAGTTTATGGAAAATTATGCTTACGAAAAAGAGTGGCTCGACAGCTGGGCAATGCATTATCAGACAGGAGAAAAGATTCCGGAAGAGATTATCAGGAAGATAAAAGAGGCTTCAGTATTCAACGAAGGTTATGCCTGCTACAGGCAGCTGGGATTCGGGTTCCTCGACATGGAATGGCACTCAGTAACCTCTCCTGTAGAATCATCAGTCGGAGAGTTTGAAACATCTTCAGCCAGGAAAACAGAATTATTTCCTGAAGTTAAGGGTTCAAACATCAGTTGCTCATTCGCACATATTTTCGGAGGAGGCTATGCAGCAGGCTATTACGGATATAAGTGGGCAGAAGTCCTTGATGCCGATGCTTTCAGCTACTTCACGGAAAAAGGCATACTGAACAGGAATGTTGCAGAGTCATTCAGAAAAAATATACTTGCGAAGGGAGGATCAGAAAAGCCGATTGACCTGTATGTCAGGTTCAGAGGTAAAGAACCTTCAATTGAACCGTTATTAAAAAGAAGTGGTCTGATCTGAAATTTAAATCTGCGCCTGTCAGCGTAATCTGCGGGACAAATTATTTCCCGCTGATTTGCAGATAAACCCGGAAAGCAGAAGTAGGATTTTCTTTAAACTTCAATTATATTTACAACTCTTCAGTATCTACACATTGTTAAAGATATTAATCTATATATCAACCTATTATACCCTGATAATATGATTCTTTTTTTCGAGTGCGACTCTAAAAATATTATTGCTGCCGGTACCTCCGGTACTCTTCCTGAGAATGATATTGAGAAACTGATCTGGTTGTTTGGGAATGCTGCCCTTATAGAAAAAGAACAGATGGATGGCCTTTTCATTGGCCCCAGGAAAGAGATGATAACACCATGGAGCACTAATGCTGTTGAGATCACTCAGAACATGGGCATAGCCGGTATAACCCGGATTGAGGAGTTCCATGCATCTGTATCTAAAAAACCTCATTACGATCCAATGCTTCAGTCGCTGTATAAGTCGCTCGATCAGAAAATATTTTCTATAGATAAAAAACCTGATCCTGTTTTCTATATAGATGACATTGCTGATTATAATCACAAAGAGGGACTTGCACTCAACCCTGAAGAGGTCGATTATCTGAACAGGCTCAGCAGTTCACTTGGGAGGAAACTTACCGACAGTGAAGTTTTCGGATTCTCACAGGTTAACTCGGAACACTGCCGTCACAAAATATTCAATGGTAGTTTTATAATCGGAGGGAAAAAGATGGATTCATCTCTTTTTCAGATGATCAGGAAAACTACAAATTCAAATCCTAATCATGTAGTTTCGGCATATAAGGATAATTGCGCATTCATTGATGGCCCCGTGGTGGAGCAATTTGCTCCGGCCACACAGGATAAACCTGATTTCTTCAGAATTACCGACTTCGAATCAGTCCTTTCATTAAAGGCAGAGACTCATAATTTTCCAACTACAGTTGAACCGTTCAATGGCGCTTCTACAGGAACCGGAGGTGAGATCAGGGACAGGATTGCAGGAGGAAAAGGCGCTTTCCCGATAGCAGGGACTGCAGTTTATATGACATCATACCCCCGGCCTGATGGTGCAAGACCATGGGAAAAAGCTACAAAAGAGAGGAAATGGCTCTACCAGACACCTGAAGATATTCTGATAAAAGCTTCAAACGGGGCCAGCGATTTTGGAAATAAGTTCGGGCAACCTCTTATATGCGGATCAGTTTTTACATTTGAACACTTTGAAAACCATAAGAAATTCGGCTTTGACAAAGTGATAATGCTTGCAGGCGGGATTGGCATTGGAAAAAAGAAAGAGAGCGAAAAGGAGACGCCTGAGAAGGGAGACAAAATCATTCTTCTCGGAGGAGACAATTACAGGATAGGAATGGGTGGCGGTGCTGTTTCATCAGTTGATACAGGCAAATATGACAGCTCTATTGAGCTGAACGCAGTGCAAAGGGCTAATCCTGAGATGCAGAAAAGGGTCTATAACGCAATCCGTGCATTGAGTGAATCGGATAATAACCCTGTGGTTTCAATACACGACCATGGTGCAGGAGGACATCTTAACTGCCTCTCGGAGCTTGTTGAAGCAACCGGTGGTAAAATAGATATCAGCAAACTGCCTGTCGGCGATCCTACTCTGTCAGCCAAAGAGATAATAGGCAATGAATCGCAGGAAAGAATGGGACTGGTAATTAAAAAAGCAAATATTGATACACTCCGGAGAATTTCAGAAAGAGAAAGGGCTCCTTTCTATGTGATCGGAGAAGTGACCGGTGATATGCAGTTCACGCTAGAAAACCCCTTGACCGGAGAAAGACCCATTGACATTGCACTTGCTGCCCTTTTCGGCGAACCACCTAAAACAATCATGAAGGATGAGGTTGTTAATCAGGATTTTGCAGAACCCGAACATGATCAGAAAAAAATTCCGGAATACGCAGAGCAGGTACTCCAGATAGAAGAGGTTGCCTGCAAGGACTGGCTTACCAACAAGGTTGACAGGTCGGTTACCGGACGTCTGGCCAAACAGCAATGTGCCGGACCTTTGCAGCTTCCGCTGAATAATCTTGGTGCTATAACTCTCGATTACAGAGGCATAAAAGGTATGGCTACATCGATTGGTCACGCTCCTGCTGCCGGTCTGATTGATCCTGCAGCCGGATCAGTTCTGTCAATAGCAGAAGCCCTGACAAATATTATATGGGCGCCATTATCAGATAATCTCAGAAGTGTATCACTCTCTGCCAACTGGATGTGGCCATGTAAAAATCCGGGAGAAGACGCCAGACTGTATGAAGCTGTAAAGGCAGCCAGCGATTTTACAATAGAGCTGGGTATCAATATCCCAACAGGAAAGGACAGTCTCTCAATGACCCAGAAATATAAGGATGAAGTGGTTTTCTCCCCCGGTACTGTAATTATTTCGGCTTCCGGTGAGATAAATGATATCAGGAAGATCGTAGAACCTGTAATAGTCAACGATCCTTATACTAGCCTTCTTTATATAGATATGAGTCGTGACGAGCTTAAAACCGGAGGAAGCAGTTTTGCCCAGATAATAAACAGGCTTGGCAATGAAGCTCCGACAGTAAAGGATCCTGTATATTTTGGTGAAGTATTTAACCTGATACAGGATCTTATTAAGAAAGGTAAAATTCTTGCAGGCCATGACATCTCAGCAGGAGGAATGCTGACAACATTGCTGGAGATGTGTTTCTCAAATACTGAAGGAGGAATAACTGTGAATCTTACTGCTCTTGAAGAAGCGGATACTGTAAAGCTGCTTTTCAGCCAGAACCCCGGTGTAATTATACAGGTGAAGGATGAAGATGAGGTAGCAGAGATCCTTCTTGAAAATGGAATATCATATTTTTCGATAGGTCATCCGGTGAATGAAAGAACACTTTTTATTACCAACAATAAAAAGACCATAACGCTTGATATTGATAATTTACGTGATAAATGGTTCACTACATCATATCTTCTCGACAGAAAACAATCGGGAACCAGGCTGGCCCGCGAACGTTTTGAGAATTATAAGAATCATGGATTGAAATATAATCTGGGAGAGTTTGACGGATCATTCAAATCACTTGGAATTACTCCGGAAAGGAGAAGGAAAACTGGTACCAGGGCGGCTATCATACGTGAAAAGGGAGTCAATGGCGACAGGGAAATGGCTTATGCTCTCTATCTTGCAGGTTTTGACGTTAAGGATGTTCATATGACCGATCTGATATCGGGAAGGGAGACCCTTGAGGAGATCAGCATGATAGTATTTGTAGGTGGATTTTCAAATTCGGATGTACTCGGATCAGCAAAAGGGTGGGCCGGAGCTTTCATGTATAATGAAAAGGCCCGTATTGCTCTCGACAAATTTTATAAAAGACCTGACACTCTTTCATTGGGCGTCTGTAACGGATGTCAGCTTATGGCCGAACTCGGACTTATATATCCTGATCACGATGAAATGCCTAAGCTAAATCATAATAAGTCGCTTAAATTTGAATCCGGCTTTATTGGCGTAAGAATACTTCAGAATAATTCCGTTATGCTGGGTAATATGTCAGGAATGGAACTGGGCATCTGGGTAGCTCATGGGGAAGGAAGATTCAGTCTGCCTTATCCTGAGAACAGATACTGCATACCCTTAAAGTTCAGCAATCGCACATATCCGGCAAATCCTAACGGTTCTGATCATGATGTGGCAGCTCTTTGTTCTGAAGATGGCCGTCATCTTGTTATGATGCCGCACCTTGAACGGGCATTCTTTCCATGGCAATGCGGATATTATCCTTCGAACAGAAAAAATGATGAGGTGACACCATGGATTAAGGCATTTGTGAATGCCAGAAAATGGATCGAAGAGAGAGTATAAATGCCGGTTTCAATTACCTGACCACAGGAGTGAGGAATACTGACAGAAGTTTTGTTTTTTGACTTGCAGGGCCTCTTTCATTTACATTTTCTTCCGGAAGGATCTTATCGCTGATAATCTGCACTGCGTAAAGTCCGGTATCCTGTATATATAATGACCCCATAAATGAATCAGCCCTGAAATAAGGGTAATTTACATCAGATGAATTCCTTACAACCTTATCAATACCAGGCTGTGCTTCAAGACGACTATCCTGAACACTTAACATTACAGTGTTCTTATACTCAAGGTTTATAGTATCGACAGTAGCGCTGGATAACCATACATTGAAACGGCCCGATTTAGATACAAACACATTCCACTCAGCAGTATTTGTCGACGGATTCACCTTATCGCTGTAACACTCAGCTTTCTTTACATGCAGTGAGATGCTTCCGTCCGGTTGCTGCATAACCTTATTAACTGTAAGTGAATTATTATCTACAATTTGTTTATCAGAATTATTGCAAGAGCACATAAAAATTATCCCGACAAATACCATCCACCCGATTGCTTCTCTTCTCATCTTCCAGGGATTTTGAATCATTTTGTTGTTAGTACTATGATAACGATTATACCAGGTATTTATTACTAAGGCTTAAAATTAAAGGCAAAATAAACTCAATTATTTGATATTTATCCACATTGTAAGAACATTTTTCAACGTATTAAGTTCATACATTCATAAATTCCTTTTCGGATTCAGCTTTATTAAGAATGAATTTCTGATGTGTGGGTTTCGTAAGTGCCTCAGCTACAATTTCTGATATATCAGCCACCCTTGTATCTGTTGCGGATGAAAAAGTTTTCTTACATAAGGGGCAGGCAGTGGCAAGAATATCGGGTTTGCTGTATATTAATTCTTTTGCGGCATCTCTGGCAATTTTCATCCTCTCATCTGAACTGAGACTTAGATTTCCCAGACTTCCTCCGCAACAATGGGCATTGGAGTCTTCATATCTGCTTTTCTCCAGTTTCGAAACGTGGCTCAGTACTTCCCTGGGTTCATCATATACTCCGGAACCTCTTCCCAGATCACATGGAGTATGATAGACAACCTTATTCCTGATGTATCTCAAACTTATCCTGTTATCATCAATCAGACTCTTAATGAACTGTGTATGATGAACTATTTCAGCATCCAGATGGTAACTTTCCCTGAATACCTTATAGCATATAGGACAAGATGTTACAAGCTTACGGGCGCCTGTTTTCCAGATCAGACGTGAATTGAAACTGATAAGTTCCCTTGCTTCCCTGTCATGTCCGGCCAGCATCAGAGGTCTGCCGCAGCAGGCTCCACCCTCTTCATCCATAAAGATGTAATTAAGACCCGACACATCAAGGATTTTTATCATCGAATTCTTAATTGAAGGTGTCAGATGTGTCATACATCCGGCAAAATATATTACATCAGCTTTTTCAGTTTCAATCAAAGGCAGATAACTGTATGATTGTGATTCAGGTTCCTTTACAGGGGAAAGAGGTACTTTGTTTCGCATATACCCGCTGAAAGTATTTATGTATTTGTGGTCAGCAAATTCTTTCCTGCGCTGCATCATCCTTATGGGAGTCAGTTCAATGCCCACAGGACATATCTGGTCGCATCTTCCGCACATAAGACAGTTGTCGGCTATATCTCTGATATCAGAATTATTCCTTATACCCTTCATCAGGTAAGCCGACTGAATAGTTGTTATTCCCGCAGAAAAGTTAAGCTGACAGGTATCAATACACAATCCACAGGAAGAACATGATTGTACTTCAACTTCAGAATAAGTTCCCTCTTTATCGCCAGTTCTGATACCTGAGTTTCGCATAAATATCAGGAAGAGTTCTGCTGGTAAATGCATGTACCGCGTCACAGGTAAAAGAATGAAAAATGTTCCAAGCGAAAGTGAATAGAGCCACCAGAAAGGATAAGCCATCTCCTGGGCAGGAAGGTATGAGGCAAGAACCGAACCCAGTGAACCGGTAAGAAAGCTTCCGGTTCCGTAAGCACCGCTGGTAAAACTCTCTGCAATAAGACGACTTGGGAATATGAGCCACAAAGAAGTCAGGGCTATCTTGTCTGTGAGCCTGAGCTTTGTTGTTTTTTTCATACCTAAAGCCTTGGAATAAAAACGCTTCACAAATGCCAGTAAAAGCCCTGAAAGAATAAAGGCAAGAATAAGATCCATCAGGAATCCATAAACTGCTTCAAATCCTGTTCTCCCATGCTCGGGATTAAAAAATCTGAAAAATATGGCTTTATAAGGGGCATTCAGATGCTTTGTTCCGAAAATATCAGCCTCTATTGTTCCAAACAGAATCAGCAGGAACCAGCCAAAGGCGAGACTCATATGCATATAACCCAGTCTG
>Ga0154516_1028_pt1 | contig 34234 bp, 20 predicted proteins | sample RifGroE2_FD_115995 | JGI IMG/M metagenome (GOLD analysis project Ga0154516, IMG submission 115995) | Bacteroidetes bacterium GWE2_41_25 | reverse complement strand
AGCTGATACCGGGAACTGGCATGAGGCTATCCTGATCCTTCCTGAGTCAGCCTGAGTCGGAATCGCAAGGAGCCAGAGTAGGCTTATAATGTAAAATGATTTTGTTTTCATGGTATCATCTTATTTTATTTATCGTTTTAAGTTTTTTCTCAATGAGATTTATAACTGCTTTTGTGGCATAGGGAAATACTATCCTCAGGTCAATTTCATCGTTGTTTCTGAGCCTCTCTTTGAGAGCAAGCATAAATACATTTTTAGTTTCTGTGGCAAGATTAATTTTACATATGCCATTTTCAATTGCCTCAATAAGCATAGTATCAGGAATACCTGAACTGCCGTGCAGAACAAGAGGGGAGGGAACTGTCTGACTTATTCTTGCAAGCAATTCAATGTCGAGTTTTGGAGCCTGTTTGTAAAAGCCATGAGCAGAACCTATAGCAACCGCGAGTGCATTGATCCCGGTGCTTTCAACAAACTTACGGGCATCCTCGGGCCGGGTAAATTCGTTGTCCTTATATTTTTGTCCAAGTTTTGGTACAAATCCTAATTCGGCTTCAACATTAGCATGGTAACCTGCTGCAATTTCAACGACCTGGCTGGTTATTTCAATATTCTCCTCCAGGGATTTTTCACTTGCATCGATCATCACGGAATCGAATCCCTCGTCAAGACATTTGCTGACCATGCTGACTGAACTGCCATGATCGAGATGTAGCCATGCTTCGACCCGGAATTCCCTTATCGCCGCTTTTACCATTGCTACGGCCACCGGTAATCCCATGTATCGTATAGAACTCTCTGAAAGTTGCAGGATCAGAGGTGTTTTTAGATTTGTTGCTGCCTGCATAATCCCCGAAAGTGTTTCAAAATTGTAGAAGTTTGCAGCAAGTATCGCCTTTCTGCCGGCTTTTAGTTGGAGAAGCTTATCCTGTAATTTCATGGATCAGAGTGTATAATTGAATCTTTCAAGGGCGATTTTCCTAATTGTTTCTATATTCTGAAAAGCTGTTATTCCGCCAGCCATCGTAGTATTGACAGCTCCGGCAAGAGCCCCTGTTTCAAGACATTTTTTAATCGGTTTATTATCAATAAAATCTTTTATAAAACCGGCATTGAAACTGTCACCAGCGCCTACGCAATCTACTACCCGATCATTAATAAATGCGGGCTGACGAATTATCTCTTTCCCATCCCAGGCTAACGAGCCATCAATTCCGTTTTTTATTACTATCTTATTAGAGTAAGATTTCAGCTTGTTAATACCCTCTTCGACAGTATTACTGTGTGTCAGGAACTTAAACTCCTTCATGTTGGGAAGAAACAAATCCACGAAGGGTAAGAGCTCTTCAAGGGGAAGATCCCATTTTTCCTCAGGATCCCATTGAGCATCAAATGATGTGGTTAATCCCAGCTCTTTGGTATGCCGGAAAAGAACAACAAGATCACTGCGGATTCCGGGTTGCAAAAAGCAGGATGAAAAATGCATATGTCCGGCCCTCGAAAGGTAGTCAAAATCAACATCCTCCAGATGGAGATCGTGCATTGCGCCAGGGTAAGTAATGTTGGCCCTGTCCTGATTGTAGTTAAGAACAATGGTAGCACCGGTACTCAGGGAGGAGGATCTGATTATCCGGCTTGTATCAACATTCCTGCTTTCCAGGATACTAAGTACAACCTGTGCAAAATTGTCTTCTCCAACCTTTCCTATAAAGGAAACTTTTGGACCAAGAGAGGAAAGATTATTGGCAAATATAGCAGAAGAACTACCTAGTGTAACTGACATTCTCTTTGCCAGGATCTCTTTTCCTATCACAGGGAAACTCTCAATTCCATCCAGAATAATGTCAACGTTTAACTCCCCGATTACTACAACATCGATTTGATTTTTATCTGTATCCATTCTCATCTTTATATGGTAAAGTTAACAGGTTAAATTTTTGTTTTTAATTTAAATATGAATTATTTATGCTTTTCCGAAGTACTAAAACATGCGACAAGATAGATTATTAAACTATCTCTGGCAAGGTTTTGATATGGCTTTTTCTTACGATAGATTACATTTTTACTGATTATTCATTTTATTATCTTGCATAACCTGTGTATATTTGTTTTTTATTTGTTTAATAAACTGTCATGAAATCGATTAAAGTAGTTTTGTTCTTACTTGGGTTGGCTTTGCTGGTAATAAATTTATCCGGATTGTTTAAATCGATGAGAAACCCGGAGATCTATTCGGAGAGAAGAACGGGTAGACTTAATGATATTACCATTAAACTGGAAGATGCAAAGAAGGAGATAGTCAGAGAAGCTGATGAGTCAGACAAGATATTTGCTTTACGTATAAATGATGTTGTGAGTAAAAGTATGTCGCATTACTGGAAACAGGAAGCTTCAAAAAGATACAATATGAGGGTTCCTGTGTGGGAGAATTATCTCCTATTCTGCATTAATTCCTTTAGAAATGACAGCAGATACGAATTTGTGAATTATAAGAAGGGACTTGAAAGAGGTGTAGGATTGTGCTCTTCACATTCCATTGTGGTAAAAGGAATACTGGTTGATAATGATATAGAAGCACAACTGTGGGATATTGCAGGACATGTTGTTGTACGAGCGAAAGTGTCTGAAAATGAATGGTATATTTTAGACCCTGATTATGGATTGGTTGTTCCTCATGACATTCCTGAAATTGAGGCAAATCCTGAGATTGTAAGGCCTGCCTATGCCGCACTGGCAAGCCTTTACAAACCTGAATATGATGATCCATATACAACAGATCATGTAGTTGAGATTTATGGTAAAGAAGGGAATCACATATATACTTATGATCCAACGTTTGAAGTATTGTCATATCTTGCTATCTGGCTGATCCCGGTTTTGCTAATGTTACCGATTGGTCTTAGTTTCAGGAAGAGAAAAATTTAGCCACAAATACTTAAGCAATATGTTCCCAATTAAATCACCCAAACTCATTTTTACATTTATCAGCTTTTTCAGTTTTTGCCTGTCAGCACTTGAGTCAGAAGGTCAGTATGTTCCGGCGCAGCACAGAATTCCAGCAGCAGGAGAGATTCCGGTAAGTGAATCCGGAAGTTATGGCATTCCGGGAGCAACCTATGTTCTTGTGAATGATATAAAGGATATAAAAAGTACACTTTTCTTAGGCAAAGATATTACCCTTGATCTGAATGGTTATACTGTAACCTATGCGGATGGCAATTACGGGCATGTGTTAAATTATGGATTTGAAGAGGGATTAACAGGATGGGATATATCCAAAGCTCCCGGCGCCAGGATCGAAAATACGGAGGAAGTCCATACTTTTATCGGTGATAGACTATTGCGGATGAAAGCCGGTGATGAGATTACCTCTTCTTATATCTATCTTCCTGTAGCCGGACGATCCTACTTTGCAATGTGCGGGGTTACAGGAAATTATTACAATGAAATGGGAGGAGACCTGAACAAAGATATGCGGGTCAGCATTTATGTTGATGACGAACAGGGAAATGAGATAAGGTGTATTACCACTTATGGCGACTCAACACGGGTAAGTTGTCCGATAATAAACCGTTCCACGCGGCTCGGCGGAGGTTTCATATTTGCGCATCTTAATAAATTGCCTGCCGGAAAATACCGTATCCGTATTAAAGCTGAAAATGACTGTCTGGTTGATGAAATTGATATCCGGCCGGCTATGGATGTGGGTATAAGTATTGTTGAAAAAACGCACCCCATGGGTCATTACGACCATTTATACAACAGGAATCATTCAGCGTTTTTTGATTATACCGCTGATGTTTCATCAGGAAAACCTTTTAAGGGGATACCGGTCGCTGAAGGTGCCGGTACCGTCACGATTAAAAACGGAATAATCAGGAATGCAACGATTGGAATACTATCCTGGGGAATTCAATCCACCGCAAGGAATGTCAGAATTATCATGGACAATCTAAAAATCATTTCCTCAGGGATAAATACTATTGCTGTTGACGTGCCTCAGGCTTCTATTACAAACTGCACTTTCGATATCAGAAGTCCGTTTATTATAAACCGGCATGGATCTGAATTTTATGCTGTAGATCTACAGGGTGAGCAAGCTTCGGAAGTGTCTTTCTGTGAATTTTATGGAGGTCAGGGCTGTTTGTGTTTCAAGGGGAAATTCTCAGCCATACATCATAATTATTTTGTTAACCGTCAGACTGTCACCAACCATTACAGCGTGATGGCCATGGGGGACGGTTCGAAAATCTTTGAAAACCGCTTTGAACCTGAAATTGGATCGGGGATTGAGATATTCAGGCACAGGAATATCGATATTTTCAACAATGAATTCCACATCAAAGCTGCTCCTCCCAGTTGTGAATATAATGATCACTATAGCACGAATGCCATAAGGATAGCAGATTATGGCGCTGCTACAGGATCACCCGAAGGAAGCTACGGAAACAGGATTTACAATAATAAGTTCCATATCACAGGCCGGAAATTTGAGAAGTACCCGGATTATATACCGATGGCTTCCGCATTTTTCTACAGCGCCAGTGCAGGAGACAATGAAATATTCGGGAATGGAATTATCATAAATCAGGATAATCCCGGAACCGATGCCGAAGCTTTTGCATTTTATATCGGGAATGCCAGAGGTGGCAGGATTTACAATAACAACATCATTGCCAATGTAACACCCATTTGGGTAGCTTGCAGTTATGGACGGGCAGAACATACAAAACTTACCGGTAACAGTATTACCAGAGCTGAGTATACTGTCAGGAATTTCAAGCCGGTAAGAATGGGATCATTGGAACAACCTGATTATATTGCTGTTGGCACTGAATTTCGCTCTAATGAATTAACAGGACTGGAATTTGTAGTTGATGAAACAGATCAACATCATTCCTATTCGGTCTTTTGGATCCTCAAAATTAATCTATATGATCAAAAGAGCCGGGTTCTAAGCGGGACTGAAATAAAAATAATGGACAGAAACGGCAAAGAGGTTGTGAGTCAGAGGACAGATAACTATGGTTCTCTCAGAGTTGAGCTGCCTGAATACTTTGCAGATGGTAATGAAAAAACTGTTTCGACGCCTTATACTATTATTGTTGGTAAAAAGAAGATAGTAATTGAGCTTAAAAAAAATAGTGAGATAGATATGGTAGTAGAAGGATCTGTTCCAAAATAACTTGATATTATCATCTAAGATACAGAATTATGGTTAAGAAATTACTTCTTGTTTCTTTTGTATTGTCGGGCATTTGCTTTTCTGAGAAAGTGCCTGAATATGTTTTATTCAGCGAGTCATTTGATGATGGAGAGCTAAATCTGCGCGGCTGGTATGATGGAACTTCATGCAGGATCAGTGAAAATTCGATACACGGAAAGGGCTGTATCGAATATGAATGGATTAAGGGTATTCAACCGGTCCAGGGATCGTCCCCGCAACGCCACCTGTTTTCCCCTGTTGATGAGGTTTATATCCGCTATTACCTGAGGTTATCAAAAGACTGGCAATGGACAGGTGTAAACTGGCATCCGCACCTCACCCATTTTCTTACCACTGAGAATTCTGAATTCCACGGGCCTGCAGCCAGTCACCTGACCCTATATATTGAACCGGTAAATGGAAAACTCCGTCTCGCAGCTACTGACATTCAGAATGAAAATACGCCACATGGACTTACACAGGGACCATTGAAAGGCGGATATAACGGCATGCTCTATGATAGTAAAGAACAGCTTTTTGTTGATGACAAGTGGCATTGTATTGAAGCATTCTTCAGGTTAAATTCACTTGATATAATAAATGATATACCAAACAAGGATGGGATCGTCCAGGGCTGGTTTGACGGAAAACTGGTTGTTGATCGCACTGATGTAATCCTGCGTTCCACCGATTTTCCGGATATGAAGCTTAATCAGTTTTTAATGGCTCCCTACTTTGGACCGGGACTATTGAATAACGCACAGAAACTCTGGATCGACGAATTGGTTGTCTCCACTAAACGTACAGGGCCCCTTCCTGCTGTGGCAGATCTTTCCGGAATATTTTTTTTAACCGATAGTTCATGGGTAAGTGATGATCGGGAAGAGCGATTCACATACGGGCTGAATATAAATTCACCCTGGGATATAGGAGGAACCCTGTTCATGCATTTTCCTGAGCACCTGGAATACAACCCTGTTGGTAATACCATTCTACGTCATTATGATTGCCAATGCCAACATTCCCTGTATCCATGCTGACCGGTCATTTCCGGACTATAGTTGAATTCTTGTTATTCTTTTATCTGTGCCGCTTTTGAAATGGCTCCTATATAGCCTTTAGCAGCAACTACATGATCAAAATAGATACTGTTTAGCTGCCCATCAGCATCTTCGGTTACATGCAGTAAACCGGATAGAAATTTTGCCCGTGGTGCCTGATGGCACATCAGTAACAAGCGACATTTGGGCTGAGTCTTTATAGTTAGTCCAATTGGCAATTACGACTTTAATATTGGGTTCTTCAAACATGTCAGCGAATATCACATGGGGGTCGTTTTGAATATTAGTATCACCGGGATAGCGGGAAGCTATTCCAGTTTGTCCGTAAGAATTAACCGCAACAATGAGCAACAAAAGACCCCCCCATCCCCTTAATGGTGAACATGTAAAATGAACTTTGGGAGGCAGAATTAAAGTTTGGGTCATAAAAAATAAACATTATAATTCATGTACTGATTATTATCTTTCAATAATTACTTTATGTTCCGGGCCGGTAACACCTGCAAGGTTGATGGTTCGGAAAACAATTTCATTCTTTTCTTTTTTTAATTCTATTTCTACAGCATTTGAAACATCTTTCCAGTTTCCTTCCGGCATTTCCTTCATCTGGTATGTTTTTAAATTCGGCGTATTTGAATTGAGCTCAATCTGCACCTTGCTTCCTTCAATTAAAAGTTTTGATGCGATGGTATTCGGTGTCCATTCAATCGCTTTACGTTCCGTAATCAAATTCATGAATTCAGTATTATAAGCCCAGTGCGGTTTCGCGTTCCACAGCCAGGTATGGTTTTTAAAATATTCATCTGCATACACATTCATATAATCAGTATTGGTTTTCGGCCCATTGCTGAACCTATCGTTAAACCTGCCCCAGCTTAGCCAGGTATAAATACTTGCAATCTGGGCCCTGTTTAAATTTTTTAGCTCTGGGACAACTGCGACAGATATTCTGTCAGGCCCTTTCACCAGGGTAATTTCTGCCGCTTTGTTTTTTAAATACTCATCACGAACCTCCAAAGCAGATAAAGGGATGTCATTTTTTTCAAAATGACAATCATACTTGGCATCAGACATACACCACTTATGATAACTATTCAGCCATATTTCATTAACGGCATGGTGACCTTCGCCCGACGGGAAATAGTCAACGATGGATCCAACATCAGCGATTATGCATCTTGTAACATATCCATAAGCGTTCATTACGGCATTTTGCACCGCTGTAAAATGCCCGCAATGAAAACCATGACCCTTTAAGGCCTCATCCAGTATGCTTTCAGGAGATCCATCTCCGGGGTAGGGTCCTTCATTGTCAATTTTTATAAGCTTATTTATCCAGTTTCTCAACAAAAAAATTCTTTTCATCTCATCTGATTCGCCATGAAAAATCGTATCTAACCGGTACTTTTCTTTTAGCGCACTAAACTTTGGGGAAGTCAGATCTTCATAGCCGACAAAGACGGTATTTGGAATAAATTCCGGATTATTTACTATTACTTCATGATATGGCTTATTTGATCCGCATCCTGCAAGGAATATTACACATATAGCCATCAGGGTCAATTTACAGAATATATTTCTCTTTATTTTCATTTTCATATTTTTCTTATACGCCATGATGCAACACAGATTATTTATGCAACCCCGCCATCCCTGTATCCGGGTTGTGCCCAGCATAAAGCATGAGGACCGGCAAGATGTAAAAGACGTGCTTCTAATTCCTTTCGTTTATAAAGGTCAAATGTCGCTGCCGTGAATTCCTGAGCTAACCGGATATTTTCCGACAGTGTATCCATTCCTGTATGGCCTATCAGGCCGGTGACAACACCTTCCTGTGACAGGGTATAGTTAAAAAGTTCACTGGGTGAAGCCTCTTTGCCGACTATGTCACGCATAAGTTTCATGGACATAACACCGGTATTTTTCTTCCTGGCTATAGGTAAAACAAATTTGGCAAAATTACCATACTGCGTTGCATTCATGGCCACCAATACAACATCGAAATCAAGTTTGTCCAGGAGTTTACTGGCATGTTCAGCATCTCCCATTGATGAAAATCCTATATATCTGACTGCTCCGGCTTCCTTAAATGAGACCAGGGATCTGTAAACTCCGTTTTCTATGTCCGCAATATTATCTGATATCTCAATACCATGGATAAATAATATATCAACATAATCCGTTTTCAGTTTTCTGAGGCTTGTCTCGAATTCGGCCTTAGCTTCCTCCGGTTTCCGGGTATCCAGTTTTGTGGACAGGATGATCTGTTTTCTGTAGGCCGGCAGTATTTTTCCATATCTTTCTTCACTGCTGTCAACCGACTTACCGTCCCATATCTGGCCCATTTTTGATGCAATATAGCCCGGGGCAGTATCAAACAGGTTTATACCTCCTTCAAGAGCAGTTTCGAGAAGTTTTTCCCATGTACCATCAGGATTTCTGAGAAATTGAGATCCTCCCCCAAATGACAGGATGGATACATCCAAACCTGTTTTGCCCAGTTTTCTGTGCATGATTCCGGATTTGTTGCCCTTCATTTCCGTGATATTGCCGAAAGAGGTGACAAATCCAGAAGCTGAGACAGCAGCAACCGCTCCGGCTGTACTTTGTATGAACCTTCTGCGAGTAATACCAGATCTGTTTTTTTTCATATTTTCAGGATTTATTAGTGATCTAACCATTCTTACATCATCATTTATGTTATATAACAATTCATACAGTAAAAGGATCAATTATTAATCATGGAATCGTGATAAATGGCTGCTTGCCAAGTTTTGTTATCAAATCCTGAGACCACTGATAAGCCTGTGGCATTTTGTCTGCAAATTGGATCCTTGAAGGTGCGAGCAATGCCGGAATTTGATAGACATCGGTAATCCTGAGACAATTCAGCATTTCTGTGGCTGGTCCTTTTCCCTCGGGATTGCCTGGCAGATCCTGCGTTTCTGGCGGATTTTTCAGGATCAGAGCCTCGCACCTGCCATCCATCAGGGCTGCATATAAGGCAACAACGCCAGCTTCATTTCTGGCGGCAATGCTTATTTTTGCCTGATCCACACCCGGAAGCGTCCGGCAAAATTCCATACAACGCATAAGATCATATACCTGCATCGAGGCAACGGTTCTTCCAGTCCAGGCTGAAGCTCTTCGTACATGCCACTGCAATCCTGGTGCCCATCCGAATTCACCTACACCTCTGGTTTCAAAGTAGGCGATATTCTGCCCACTGGCAACTTCTGAAGCGAAGGCCTCTGCTGCCCAGCGCTCGTCATCATAATTCCGCAGTACAATCATCAACGGTTTCATGCTGTCGGGTTTATGTGCCCAATGAATATCCACCTTCAGTCGCCATCTGTCTTCAGGAACAAAACTGTAAATCTCTTCCCCGAATCTGCCTCCATCCAGCGTTCTGAATTCCAATTTCTGCCCGAATGAAGTTTCCTTTTCCGGGAAGGCTCCGAATGTTCTGGTTTTTAGAAATTTTTTGACCGAGTCCCTGAAAGCAAAAAGCTCACTTTCATTTGAAATTTCAGGCGCTGACGGCAGCTTAACAAATGAATTATGTATCGTTGTGGTTCTGTCATCTTCCGGCGGACCATCTTTATACACTCTTAACTCATCCTCAGATAACCGGCTCTGGTCAGATGAATCAATATCTCCCGCTTCTTCAGGCGAAACCTGTTTGCCCATAAGATGTTTTATAAAAAAAGAAAATATCCCCTCCCTCGATAACTTATGATAAGAATGCCCTCCGGGGGTTTCAACCATGCCGATATTGTCAGAAGCTTTATAAAGTTTATAAATTTTACCAATGTCGTTGTGAAGGTCCCGTACCGATTCAATAGTGTTTAAACCGTCACGGTCAGCCTGACAAATCAGGAGCGGTCTGGGCGCGATCAATGCTCCGATATCCATAAAATCCTGACTGTAAGTATTAATGGGCATCATGCAATCACAATGGCCATCAATGGTACGGGAAGTGATTTGAGCCTTCAGTGTACTGGCTCCGCATACAGGAGCAACTGCTTTGATGCGTGGATCTATGGCTGCAATGTACCAGCTTTGTGACCCTCCTCCGGAAATCCCGGTTACCCCCAATTTCTCCGAATCAACTTCAGATCTGGAGGATAATAAATCCAATCCCCTGATTGCATTCCAGAGTTCAACTCCGGCGGGGTTATAGCCACGGCTGTACCAGTTAAACCAGCCTTTTGCATAACATCCCCAATGCTCACCGCGGACTTCTCCAAATTGTATTGTTTCGATTATCAGGCATACAAATCCCAACTGGGCAAACTTCCTGGGATGGGCCTGGTAATGTACTTTTTGGGTAGGTGAATGCCCGCATACATACAGAATAGCCGGTATTGGCTCCTTAATATTATCGGGAATGTAAAGGTTTGCCCGGACATACAAACCCGGAAGGGACTCATAATAAAGTTTTTCAATATGATAACCATTTTCCCGGATTGTTCCGGTTACTTTTACATTCAAAGGAGATCTGTTTCCTTTCAGCGGCATATCAGTCAGGCTCATCATATCAACCAACTCATCGTACCTCCTGTTTCTGATGTTTTGCCAGTCGCTCAGGGTATGAATTCCGGAAAGCGAATTATCCGATATATCTGCTGCCTTTTGAACCAGATAACTACGGATGTTGTTGGATTCAAAGGTATCTTGTTTTCCATCAGAACATCCGATTAAAAAATGCAGAAATATACCTGGAATAATTAGAATGACTGAGTTTTTCATGGAACAAGTAAGTTTATATTATTAATCAAATATACAACTTATCTCTATTTTCATCGTGAAAAATGATCATTTATTAAAAAATATCTCTTATATTTCCTTTCTTTATATTAAAAGTATTTACATAATCCTTTGTTTTTTGTAAATTTGTCTTACATTTCCATCTGATATATCCGGATTTGAATTGAAATATTATATGTAAAGACTGGGATATGTCAAGGTCAGATTAAAACGTTCTGAGTTGAGTAACACTATTAAATAAAACATATAATAACTTATGTAAGATGGACTTTAAAAAAAGAATATCATACCGGATCATTTTCCTGATGGTCATGACCATTGTTATAATTGTACCGGCCTGTAACTCAAAGAAGACTTCAAAATCGGAATTTTGCTCAGAGAATGATTTTAAATCAATGAGTAAAATTGATATTCATTGTCACATAAGTGTGGAAAGAGGTGCTTTCATGGATCAGGCTCTTGAGTACAATTTCAGTATTCTTACAATTATTACTGATGCTGCAGATCTGAATCAATCCATTGAGGAACAGGAAAGGATGGTTTTGCTTCAGCGAAAGGCCTTCCCGGGACATCTGGCTTATCTAACCACATTTTCAATGGATGCCTGGGATAGTGATGACTGGCAGCAAAAGACCATTGAGTATCTTGAAAAATCCTTTGCAAAGGGAGCTATCGGTGTGAAGGTCTGGAAAAACATCGGAATGGTTGAGAAAGACAAAGACGGGAAATTCATCATGATAGACGATGCGAAATTTGATCCCATCTTCGATTATATTGAGAAAATGGGAAAGACGGTTTGCGGTCATCTCGGGGAGCCTAAGAGCTGCTGGCTTCCGGTTGATCAAATGACCGTAAACAATGACAAAAAATATTTTTCAGAGCACCCGCAGTACCATATGTACCTGCACCCCGATTATCCCTCTTACGATGAGCAAATAAGGGCAAGGGACAGTATGCTGAGTAAACACCCCAACATGCGTTTTATGGGCGCACACCTCGGAAGTCTGGAATGGAGCGTGGATGAATTGGCCAGGCATTTTGACAAGTTCCCGAACATGACGGTTGATATGGCTGCACGTATATGTCATATTGAAAAACAGTCACAGGCAGACTGGCAAAAAGTTCACGATTTCTTTGTCAAATACCAGGACCGGATAATTTACGGAACGGATGAAGGTGACTGGTTAGGAGCAGATCCTGATCCCGATAAACTTAAGGAAAAAGTTTTTACTGTATGGGAACGTGACTGGAAATTCCTTACAACGGATGAATCCATGACCTCCTGGGAAGTGGATGGCGAGTTTAAAGGGCTTAAATTGCCCAAGGAGGTGATAGAGAAGATTTATTATAAAAATGCCTTGAAATGGTTTCCTGGAATTTGAATATGAAAAGGAAGATTTTATATACCCTGGCCATGCTTGCCTTGGCGGGTATTTCCCTGTCGTCCTGTTCAAAAAAGGGAAAGGATTTTTCCTTTACAGACGGAGGTGATATATGGTTCAGAAATTCAGGAATTTCACTGAGGTTCGATAAGAACATGTATTGCCGTGTTTATTACCTGAACCCGGACAATCCCATGAATGATATTCAGGCTGCTTCCGGATTAACCAAACCAAGCCATTTTCTGATTGTAAACGGCGAGGAAGTCAAGGATTTTGCTGTGGATTATAATAACATCCACCTTGATACAATTGAAACGGCCTTTGGTAAGGGTAAAAAACTCACGCTTACCGGAACTGCTGAAAAGAAAGATGCCTATAAAATTGAAAAAAAACTGGTTGTTGAATATTACGACAAATATCCCGATGCAGCCATTACTTCTGCATCGTATAAAAACCTTGGGAATGCCGGGATAGCCATTGATACCGATTACTCATGTTACTTCCGTATGGATGCTTCCCGGATCAATCCGGGTAATAAGCCCTCGGACTTCTGGTCATTCCAGGGTTCATCGCTTAACTGGGGTGTTGATTACATTATTAAGATCGATGCCGGGTTTAAACAGGAAAATTTTATGGGTGTTCAACCCGTAACAAAAACCGGAGGCGGAGTACCTATGGTAGATCTGTGGACACGTAAGACAGGTATGGCAATCGCTCTCATGGAAACCAAACCCCGGTTAGTTTCTTTCCCGGTTGAAACAGGACCTGATAATAAGGTAACCATGTCGATGCTCCAGGCAGTAAATACAATTTTGCTGCCCGGAGAATCCTATGAAACATTAAACACTGTAATTATTGCACATCAACTGGATTATTACGAACCATTGAATACTTATGCAAAACTGTTGGCAGATAAGGGATTAAAGCGACATAAACCTTCTGATGAAGCATATGAAGCTATTTGGTGTGGTTGGGGTTATCTCACCGATTTTACCTTATCGGACATTTACGGAACCCTTCCGAAAATGAAAGAGATGGGTATCAAATGGGCAGTAATTGATGACCGGTGGTGGGACAGATATGGAGACTGGAACCCCAGAAAATATACTTTTCCGGGAGGTGTAAAACAGGTGAAGGAATTTGTAGATTCATTACATAATCAGGGATTTAAGATTCAGATATGGTGGGCACCGACCCCTGTACAACCCGAAAAAATGGTGTCATGGGGAGGTTCTGTTGATCCTGGAATGGCAAAGATAGCCATAGAACACCCGGAATGGCTGATAATGAATGAGGATGGAACCTATCCGCGGGACGTAAGGGATATGTACCAGTTTTGTCCGGGTGTTCCTGCAGTACAGGAATATATGAAGCAGTTAACTAGCCGCTTTATAAAAGACTGGGGATTTGACGGGCATAAGCTTGATGCCTATTATGTAGTACCTCCGTGCTACAATCCTGCTCATAATCATAAGCGTCCCGAGGAATCCTATGAAGATCTTCCATTGTTGCTGAAAGCGATATATGAAACATCAAAATCAATCAAGCCATACTCTGTAACTGAAATATGCAACTGCGGAACCACTCAGGATATGTATCAATCTATATATTGTGATCAGCCTGTTAATTCCGACCCGACAAGCCCGACACAATCTAGACAGAGAGTGAAAGTATTAAAAGCCCTTTGGGGGCCTGACGCACCCGTATTTACCGATCATGTGGAGCATATAAGGCCGGAAGCGGATATGAATGACAAAAGCGATACTGCAAAAGTGGGACAGGATTTTGCCACTTCAATGGGACCGGGCGGTGTGATCGGAACAAAATTCACATGGCCTGCAGGTCCTGAAAATATGCAGATGAAGGGTGAGAGGGAGAAACACTGGCAGAAATGGTTTGCACTGTACAACGAAAAGATGTTGAGCAAGGGTATATATCTGAACCTCTATGATATTGTTTATGACAAGCCCGAATCACATGTCATTCGCAAGGACAATACTTTCTATTTTGCATTCTATGCCGAAGATTGGAAAGGGAATATTGAGCTCAGGGGACTTGAACACACGAAGTATAAGGTTTTCGACTATGAAAATCAGATTGACCTGGGAACAATCGAAGGTCCTGTTGGGATAATTTCTCCGGAATTCAGAGCCCATTTACTGGTCGAATGTGTTCCGGTTCAGTAGATTTAAGATTAAGATGTTACAATAAATTATCTTTTTTAATGAGAACCAACCTACTGCATACAACAGCAATAGTATTGATCCTGGCAGGAGAGTATAAATTTCTCCGTCAGCGCCCAATTATTTATAAGTATAAGCTCATCATCATTTCTTTCTGGTTTCTCATAACCACCGCAGGCTGCGGTCATAACCATGCCGATTTCAGCCTGTCGGCTGTTTCCAGTATGGTCAGGGTACCACTGGAACCGGGCAGTCCGGTTAAAGCGTCTGATACGGCCAGAATAAGCGCAGCCGGAGGTGAATATGAGTCGTTCCAGGTTCTGGTTTCAGCCGGTGACAGCGCTGCATTAACCGGCGTGTGCTGGGAAGCCGGCAACCTGACAGGAGATTCCGGCAGTATCGACGCCAAGCATATACAGATCAACCCTGTCGGCTACGTTCAGACGACCGTAATCTCAGAATATTATCCATCCTCCCCGGGTTGGTGGGCCGACCCACTGCTTCACCTCGACAGTCTGAGTATCCCTGCCGGTGAACGTCAGCCACTTTGGGTGACTATTTTCGTGCCTCGGGGAACACCGTCGGGCACATATCACGGAACCGTCCGGATCAGTACTGCCAACGCGGGCAGTTCGTCTATTCCTTTTGAACTGCGCGTCTGGGGATTTGATATCCCATGCCGGCCCAGTATCAAGACCCTGACCTGGGTTAGTACTCTCAGGGATTTCGGAGGAAATTCCCGTGAAAACCGCAAAGCATTGTACGAATTACTGCTTGAACATCGCCTTGGCCCCGGCGGAAACATGGAACTTGATGAAGAAATGCTCGGCTTTTGCATGCAACGGGGAATGAATGCATTTCTGCTCGATAATATTCCCAACCTGAAACGAATAAAGCAGGACAGTTATTCACAAGGTTATAAAGACAGTCTGCAGGCAGAACTGGATGACTATGTAAAAAAATTTGGCCCTCGAGGTTGGCTTGACGGGATGGCTTACGTATACAACTATGACGAAGTTGACAGAGATCACTGGCCGCTGGCAAAAGATATGTACAGGTTGGTCAAAAGCGTCAGCAGTGATCTGAAAGTGATTCAGTGCCTGAACATCCCTGAGGGAGTGGAAGCTTTGGCCGGGTATGCTGATACCTGGGACGTATATGTGGCCCAATACAAAGAATCAGGTGTGGCGCAGAGAGTGACAGAGGGCGACGAAGCCTGGCTGGCGGTATGCTGTTATCCTTCTGTCCGCCCAAATTTTTTTCTGGAATACCCGGTAATCGATGGCCGGATAATAGGCTGGATATGCTATCATACCGGCGTAACCGGTTTCGAATACTGGAGTCCCAACCATTGGGACGGCAACAACTCACCGCCAGAGCTACGTGGCAAATGGAAAGCCAACACTTTCAGTAATTACAACGGTGATGGATATCTGACCTATCCCGGCCCGGACATGCACCCGCTTTCCTCATTACGGCTTGAAAACTTACGGGATGGCTTCGAGGATTATGAGTACCTGTATCTGCTAAAGGAGCTGGAAGGAGATACTGCACTTACTCAACTTACTCAGCAGGTCGTTTCTGCTCCAACCGAATACTCATCCGACCCTGAACTCCTATACCACATCAGAGAGAAGATTGCCCGCAGAATTGAACAGATAACTGATTATGAAAAACATTAATCCACTCGGACTATTTGATTATCATTTTAGGGGGGGAGTTAGATTTTTAAAAACCCAAACAGTAAATGTGTTTTAAATATCGGTATCAAAAAAGAAGTTAATAGAGTTGCTTTTAAAATATTTCGTATGTTTGAATCTTTTATATCATATATGTACGGTTCATAACTTTATTAAAAATGCAGAAAGATGAGTGCAAGGTATAGCAACTTTAATTTTACCGGAACTTGTAGAAAGATTGTTATCAAACTATTCTATATATTGTTCAGCATGCTGCTTTTAAGTTTTAGGGGAGGTCATTTACAGGAAGATAAACTAAAAGTGGCAACCTGCCAGTTTCCAGTAACAGGAGATGTACAAAGTAATGCAAAATTCATAAAAGAATTTGTTAAAGAAGCAGCTGCAAAAAATGCAGATATTGTTCATTTTTCCGAGGCGGCGCTTACCGGTTACCCTCCTAAAGACATACCTTCATTTGATAATTATAACTGGGATGCTTTGAGCCATGAAACTTCTGAGATTATGGCCTTAGCAAAGCAATATAATATCTGGATTGTATTGGGATCAGCCCATTATATCGATCAGAATGAAAAACCTGCAAATTGCCTTTACATTATATCCAACAACGGTGAAATTGTTGATCGATATGATAAATCAATGTTGACTGGAGGAGATCTTAAATATTACACGCCTGGAAATCATATTACTATCATTAATATTAAAGGATTTAAATGTGGATTCCTGATTTGTTATGATTCCTGCTTTCCTGAAATGTACAATATTTACAGGCACCAAGGCGTGACAATAGTTTTTCATTCATTTTATAATGCCCATCACCCGGGAAGAACTATCCTGGATGACATTATTCCAGCTGAAATAAGGGTAAGGGCTTCGGATAACTTAATGTGGGTAATTGCAAATAATTCATCCGGGGATTATTCCTCATGGCCAACTTGTATTGCCAGACCAGATGGTTCAATAGAGTCACTTCAAAGAGGTGAACCCGGAATTCTTTATCGTGAATTTCCTGATGATAAACTGACGCATGACTTTCGCAGCTGGACTCATAATAATAAAATGATGATATTGCCGGAACAGGAAGTGTATCATAATGGCATACCGTCTAATCATCCAAGAGCGCTCGATACTAAATCTTTGCCTTACCAAAATCGACGTAAGAATTAAGCAATAAAGAATTTTATACCGGGTTGTGGTATTCCTTTTCATGACCGAAATGATCCGTACCATGCAAGGCCATATAACAAACAACAGGATGCTCTTCACGCAAATATTTAATATTCGCGCAAAGAACTTCCCCGATGTAAAGGCTGCTACCTTGCGCCTGAATCCCGGTTGCTCAGGAAGTAAAGGAAAAAATTTCCGCTTACTTTTCCAGTTCTAAATACCCCAGTGGAAATTCAGCGAACATTTCATTATCATATAAAATATCGGCAGTAATAATATATATGCCCGGCGAAGCTGTTGCTGCACTTTTCACAAAAAAAGAAAAATCCTTTATTTCACCTGGCGCTAAATCATATTCCCTGACTTCATTATCAAAATTGAGATTTCCATGGCTTTTTAGCCGGAATTTACCGGTAATTTTGCCATAACTGCAGTTTTTAAGCCGGAGAGCCATCCGGACCTTTTCACCTGGTTTTATCTTGATTTTTGCAGGATAGAAAGTCGCCCAATAGGGATTATACCCCATTTCAGGATGAGCAGGAGGTAAAAGAGCTTTAATTGCATCTGTTGTTTCAACCGCCCAGTTCATAAATTCTTCCCTGGTATCTTCAAAGGTGGCAAAACCATTGCTATGGGCGGGTAAACATAAATATGGATCAGCCTCATAAAATGACTGTGCTGTCTTAATGAGTCCGGTTGCAAGCGAAATTCCATTATAACAATGTAATGCGGACCGTACGTGGCTATCTTTATTACTTGCGCTACCATCCCCGATAAAAAAGTATTTCAAACCATCAATCAGAGCAGACAAACCCATTTGTTCTTCCATATGAGCAGGGTTATGATACACCCTGAAGCTGTATCCACCCCAAATAAACTCCTCTCCCTCAGATAAAACCCGGTCTGCCTTGATACTTCTGCCTGTCCGGCATGTGGTAATAAATCGTTCCGGGAATTCAAGATGTTCTGCCAGTCCTTCCCATACCCATATTTTTGTTCCTTCAGCATCGGCAACTGCCGGTATGCCGTCAACGTGATCGTAATGCCAGTGACTGGGAATAATGATCGCTATTCGTTTTATACCAAACATTTTTTTTGCTGCATCAAGTCGATTGAGGGTAAATTCAGAGCCGCAATCGAACATTAGCGCTTCTCCATCCGGGGCTATAATAATCTGGGATGTGGTGCCGCAATCCTGGACAACATGTTGAGAAACCTGTACAAATCCACTCCAGTTCCAGCGCCCGGCTCTTTCAAATTGAAGCGATTTTTGCACTTCTTTGAGCCGGATGGTGAGCAGCCTGATATCCTCATTGGGATCATCGATCATTCCCCCGTGAGAAGGCAGGATACAATCCGGTTCAAATACCCTGATTTTTTGCAGGGAAATTAATGAAGAATCGATCCCCGGATTTTCCAAATAATTCCATTGCATGCTGTAAAGATCACGCACATATCCTCCCTTCATTAACAAATCGCCCGTGAAGCAAATCAATTTACCACCCACCTCTATAAGGTATGACACACTGCCTTCGGTATGACCCGGTGTATTTATTACACGAATGCTGTATTGGTTCCAGTTAAATAGTTCTCCGTCAGCCAATTCCCTGTCCACGCCGGGTTTCTCAAAAGGTTCCATTTTTCTGCCCCTGTCCGTCAATGCGCCATTCAACAAAAACTTTGTTGGAAGGGTTCCTGTTGAATTTAAAAATGTACTATCTGTCAATGTGCCATTCAACAAAAACCTGCCGGAAATTTTGAATGGTGAAATTGTATCCACCGGATACAGCATGTTCTTTTCAAGCCTGCCTATTGCAATGGATGAGCCCATTCGTTTGAGCTTCAGGTCACCCAGGCACTGGTCCCTATGGTAATGGGTATGCAAGATCCAGTCAATTTTGGTAACTCCGATCTCTTTCAATTGCCCTGAAATATTTTCAGAACCGGCATCAATCAGAATGGCGGAAGATCCGGATTTTAGTAAATAGGAATTGCAGGCATCTTTCAGTCTGTAAAGATTGGGGAGAATAATCTCAAATCTGAGCTTATCCTCTTCAGCTTTATTTTGTTCTTTCTCCGTGAAAGGAATACCTGACAAAACACTTAGTGAAAATAGAACCAGCAAAACAATATTTTGACTTTTTCCAGACATCCTGATTTATTTGCTTTCAATAATAATGCGATGTTCAGGTCCGTTAATATCTGCTAAGTTAACAGTCCTGAATACCAATTCATATTCTTTTTTCTTCAGCTCCATATCGAACTTTTCCGTAACAGGTTTCCATTCTCCCGAGGGCAATTCCTTCATCTGGTATTCTTTCAAATTTGGTGTTTGTGAAGTCAGTCCAATGTGCGCTACATTCCCATCAATATTTACTTGTGAAACGATCGTATTGGGCGTCCAGTATATTTTATCCCTCTCCTGCACCAATTTCATAAATTCAGGTTTGGCATAGGCCCAGTGGGGTTTCCCTTCCCATATCCAGGTATTGTTTTTGAAGAAATCATCATCATACATGATTAATAATTCCTGGTGGTCGGGCCACACGGTGAACATATTGTTATAGCCGTGCCATTCTATCCATGTGTAAGTCTGGGCGTTCCTGACCTTGCTTATTCCTGTTTCAGCATCTATATCAAAAGGTATACGTTCAGGTCCCTTCACTTTAGTGATATCTGCTGCTTCGTTTTTAAGGTATTCATCCCTTATCTCAAGTGCTGACAAAGGAATTCCGTTTTTTTCAAAATGATGGTCGTATTTAGCATCCGAGAGAAACCACTTATTATATTGATTAAGCCAGATCTCATTGATGCCATGATGGCCATCGGGTCCTCCGTTGACACCGGGACCGGCTCCAAGAGTTCTTGTTACGTATCCGAATGCATTCATTATACCATTCTGGACTGTCATATAATGGCCACAATGAAATCCCTGCCCTTTTAAAGCTGCATCCAGAATCCCCTCTGCATAACCATCTCCCGGATAAGGATCGCCAAAATCATTGATTGATATTACTGATTTTATCCAGTGCCTGAGTAATAATATTCTCTTAAACTCATCTGTTTCACCATGGAATATTGTATCCAACCTGTACTTTGAAATAAGATGGGCGAATTTTGGGGAAGTCAGGTCTTCATATGAGTTGAACACTGTATTTGACCTAAATGCAGGATTTTCCACTCTTTCTGAATAATAACTTCTGATACTGCAATTCATTAAAAAAAGAGCAGCTACCAATATGAGATATTTTACTTTCATTACCTTATTTATTTAATATTAGCAAAAGTAAATAAAATATTTAATTTATCATAACCTTGTTTATTTAAAAATAAGTTTTATTTTTGGTAATTATTTCCTTCCGAAAAGTATGAATATTATTTTATCTTTTAAATCTGTCCTGACTGACCATATATATTATAGGTATAAAATGATAGTAGCTATAAATATAACCAACATACCATACAGCCATGATTAGAAATATAGCCTTAAAAAGGAATTTCCTTTCATTTGTGATCTTTATCAGCCTTCTCTCTTTTCGATCTTTTTCACAGAATCCAGATCACCTAACCGTTATTAAACCTGGGGAAATAGATGAAGTTCTTACAAATCCAGGCATGGGTTTCATGACCTTCCAACGGTTCAACGGCGATGATCTCAACGAAGGAGCCGGATGGACAGAAGGTTTTCCAATCGATTATCAGTCATTTGACGGGGACCTTACCAACAAAAACCATCCGGCAACAACCATTGCATACTGGAGGATCTATTGGAAATTTATTGAGCCTGAAATGGGAAAATTTCGTTGGGATATGCTGGACAAAGCCCTGGCAGTTGCAAGATCCAGGGGACAAAGCCTGTTACTTCGTATTGCTCCCTATGGCACCGGTAATGAAAAGGATGTTCCTGAATGGTACCGGAAAATAGTAGGTCCTGAAAAGAACTGGAAATTCAATAGTCCGGTCAACGGATGGATGGTTGATCCGGAAGATCCAAGATATGCTGAGTTCTTCGGTGGAATGATAAAGGCTTTGGGTGACAGGTATGATGGACATCCTGATCTGGAGGCTGTTGATATTTCAATTGTCGGTGCCTGGGGTGAAGGTGCCGGTTCGGAGTTACTCAGTCAAACGGCAAGAGAAGCGCTTATCAATGCTTATACCGGATCTTTCCGAACAACCCCGTTGATAGCCCTGTTAATGGATAAAAAAACGAATATATATGCTGACTCTCAGATTCCTGTCGGCTGGCGCGTCGATTGCATAGGTGACCTGGGTTTTTGGGCCTCAGAACAAAACGGATGGACGCATATGAATGATTTCTATCCCAGGGAAATCATTAACTGCAACGTGCAGGATGACTGGGAAAAATCTCCCATCAGTTTTGAGATTTGCGGTACTTTTTTATCATGGCGTGATGGACAGAAGTATAACCGGGAGCAGGTAAAATATATTTTTGATCAGTCACTGAAATGGCACATGTCTTCCTTCAACGCCAAATCCTCTCCTGTTCCCCCGGAATGGGAAGACCTGGTAAATGACTGGCTGAGGAAAATGGGTTACCGGTATGCATTAAGAAGGTTTACCTATCCTGAATCCGTACAGCAGAACGGCAAGGTGCCCTTTACATCATGGTGGGAGAACAAAGGGGTTGCACCCTGTTATAAGGATTTTACCATGGCTATCCGCTTAAAAAGCGGCAACAGGGAAGCAATCTGGGTGACGGATGCAAATATTAAGGAATGGCTGCCGGGCGATATTGTCTGTGATGGTTCTTTTTTTGTTCCATGGGATTTCCCACCTGGAATTTGCGATATCCAGATTGCTATCGTGGATAAGCTGAAACATGAACCCAGGGTTAACCTGGCAATTGAAGGTAAAAGAAGCGATGGATGGTATCAGTTAGGAAAAATAAACATAATCAATTAAAAATGAATAATATGAAGATAAAGATTTTTATAGTAATGAGTTGTATAATTTGTTCATCATGTATTTACAGTAATGCTCAGGATATAATATTTCTGCATCATTCAACCGGAAATAATGTTTACAGGGAAGGTAATGTTGTGGCCTGGGTTGATTCTATTAATATATCGAACGGAACATCGTTAAAAATTTCTGAAAGAGCTTTCCCGGATGACCCATGGTCATGGGCAAATTATCCCTACGATTATTGGAAATTGTGGGTAAATGGTTCCTGCAATTCCGATAATCCTCGTATCGAGTGTATGAAAACACTGGCTGCGAACCATGATCTGGTTATTTTTAAGCACTGTTTTCCGGGTGCAGATATAAAACCTGATGTGGGGAAACCAGATGCAAATTCGGAGGTAAAGACACTTGAGAATTATAAAGAACAATACCGGGCTCTCAGATCTCTTTTCGATTCTTATCCCGACACTAAATTTATGGTCTGGACACTGGTCCCGTTGCACCGGCTTGCCACTACACCGGAGATTGCCGTACGTGCAAATGATTTTGTTCAATGGGTCAAAAATGAGTGGCTTAAAGAAGATGGCAAATTACATTCAAACATACTGATTTTTGATTATTTCAGTCTGGTCGCCGAGCTGGATGAGAATCCTGCAAATGGAGTTAAATATTGCCTGAAGTATGACTTTGAAAGAAGTCATACTGATTCAAATTCCCATCCGAATATTTCTGCAAATCAATATGTCGGGTCTCAGTTTGCCAAAGCTGTTGCTAATGTTTTTATTAATAAGTAAAACTTCTTCCTTAAGGTATATAACTTAAATTGAGATCATTAGAGATTCATTTGCAAACCGGAAGTCTATTAATAAGGTTAAAGACGAAGGATATAATTTCTTACTGAATAATAACCTTTAGACAAAATTTGATAACTATATACAGATAAAATCTGCTATTATACTTATAAAAGCTTTTTTTTTAATTATTATTTATTAAATTTATTATAATTATTAAAAATATACTATATTTGTTATTAAATAGAATGAAATAAAAGCTAAATTGGATCTAAAAGCAATGATACGTAAATATTAAATTTGGAATAATATCAAGTTATTAAATTAAAACGGAACATGAAATTCATTTTTGTAACCCGGATAATGGTGTTGGATTGTAAGCCGGAAATTAATAGAAGATAACAAATCAATAAATATCCTTTAACCCTTAACTAAAACAGAAACTACTATGAGAAAAAAACTTTTGTTGACATTTACCCTATTCCTGGTTTTACTGGGTAGTGTATTTGCTCAGGAGCGAACCATTACAGGCAGGGTTACATCGGCTGAAGATGGGACCCCAATGCCCGGAGTTAATATCATTGTTGCCGGAACTACGAATGTGGGAACAATTTCTGATGTATATGGAAGATACTCAATTAAAGTTCCGGCAGGCAATAATGTACTTGAGTTTTCATTCGTTGGTATGAAAACTCAATCTGTCGAAATTGGCGCATCAGATGTTGTTGACGCGGTTATGGAAACTTCGGCAGAAATGATCGGAGAGGTTGTTGTTACAGCCCTGGGTATTAAGAGAGAAACTAAAGCCCTGGGATATTCACAGCAGGAAATTGGAACCGCCTCACTAAGTGCTTCAAGAGAAACAAACCTGACCAGCTTTCTTACTGCCAAGGTAGCCGGGGTAAGGGTTTCAAAGACTTCATCAGGCACAGGCGGATCATCAGCAATTACCATACGTGGTACAAAATCACTCCTGGGAAACAACCAGCCGCTTTTTGTTGTTGATGGGGTTCCCATTACCAATATAGGACATACCTCAGGCGGTATGTGGGACGATATTGATCTTGGTGACGGAATGGGGGATTTCAATGCTGAAGATATTGAAACCATGACAGTTCTGAAAGGTCCGAATGCATCGGCTTTATACGGCGCCAGGGGCAGCAATGGTGTTATTCTTATCACAACAAAATCAGGCAGGAAAGGAAAAGGAATTGGTGTGGAAATAAATTCCAATACCTCCTTTGAAACAATTAACCTGGTTCCGACATTTCAGAACAAATATGCCACCGGTTATGAAGAGACCAATTTATATGGGAGTTTAGTTGAAATACCTGCAGGCAGCGGTAAATTCTATGAAACAATGGATACCTGGCATGGCGATGCCTGGGGTCCTCCACTTGACGGAAGAAGAACCATTGTTGATCCTTTTGTTTATCCCGAGGACATGTTCAAGAAGACACTGGTGCTTCTGCCCCAGCCTGTAGACAATGTAAGGAGTTTCTATGATACCGGCATCAATACTGCCACTACGGTAGCCATATCCGGAAGTACTGATAAAACATCTGCAAGGCTTTCAATAGGTCATAGTACAAACAAAGGAATTATTCCAAATTCGAAATTGAACAAACAAACAGTTGCATTAAACATTAATTCGCAGATTACGGATTTTTTATCTTTCGAGGGAAGAATTAACTATGTCCGTGATGAAGGGAATAACAGACCTATGTTAGGGTTAGCTTATCAAGGCGGTAATGTATCCGGGGCATTAATGAGAATGGGGAGATATGTACCCATGGACTTTTTAAAAGAGTATTATGAAAAGACCGGAAATGCAGGAAGCTTTCCGGCAGTAAACTATAATCCATATTATATGGTCAATGAATTGAAGAGTAATGATATTCAGGACAGGATTATCGGTCAGATATCTTCAACGCTTAAACTGACCGACTGGTTAAGTGTTTTGGGAAGGGTCGGAACTGATTTTTATATCCAGAGAGTGAACAGAACCTGGCCGGTCGGCGCCAAACGAGCTGATAATTACAAAGGCAGGGTATATAATGAATTCCGGTTGGTAAAGGATCTTAATGCCGATGTTATATTAACGGCAAAAAAGGACTTTTCAAGTCATTTTTCCGCAAATGCCTCTGTCGGATCAAGTATTTTATACCAGGAGAGAAATAATCAAACACTGGATGGCAGGGTTTTTAAAGCTCCCGGAGTCTATGATATCAGCAATTGCCAGGATATCCGTCCTGACACTTACTTATCACGTAAAGAGATGCAGTCAGTATTTTTTATTGGCCAGATTGCCTACAATAACTATCTTTTTCTCGATGTGACAGGTCGAAATGACTGGTCCTCAGCTCTCGGGATAAACGACTATTCATTCTTTTATCCTTCCGTAAGCACAAGCTTTGTATTTTCGGATGCCTTTAAAGGTATTCCGGGCAATATCCTCTCTTTCGGAAAGATAAGAGCCTCCTGGGCTCAGGTAGGTAATGATTCCGATCCATATATGACAAGGAATGGATATGCATCAACAACAACTACATATGCCGGACAGGGACTTTCCTGGATGAATCCGAGAATCCCCTTGTTTAATCTGAAGAATGAGCTGACCGAGTCCTGGGAGTTAGGAACCGACCTGAGATTTCTTAGTAACAAGGTGGGCATTGATTTCACCTATTACAACGGCAGAACAACCAATCAGATTTTACCGGTTAATGTTACCAATTCCAGCGGTTATACAACGGTTGTGATTAATGCCGGAGAAATTAAGAATAAAGGTATAGAGATTTCACTCAACTTAAACCCGGTAAAAACCAATGGCGGTTTCTCATGGGATATTAATGCCAACTATTCACGAAACCAGTCTGAAGTTGTAGAACTGGCACCTGGAATTGAATCTCTCGTTGTGGGAAGTGGAATCGCCGGTACTGGTACTGTTGAAGCCAGACCGGGTCAGCCTTACGGCAATATTGTCGGGTATGCCTACCAAAGGGCTCCTGACGGGCAGAAAATTGTGTCAGATGGTTATTATATACCCACTTCCACACAACAGGTACTCGGGAACATTACCCCTGACTGGATCGGTGGTCTTAACAATACCTTCTCATATAAAGGTTTTTCGCTGAATGTGCTGCTTGATTTTGTGCAGGGAAACGAAATAAGCTCTGAAACCAAATACCGGTTGACAGCCAGCGGAAATGGTAAATGGACCACAGAAGGACGCAGACCTCAGGATATGGATGATCAGGGGAACCAGCTGCCTCTTGTCGGTATACTGGATGGTGTTGTTGCCGTTGATGACGGAAGCGGGAATATCACATATGAAAAGAATACCACGGCTGTTGACGGACAAACCTATTGGGCCATGCGCGCATGGGGTGACATAGGCGAAGAATTTGTTTTGGATGGCAGTTATATCAGTGTAAGAGAGGTTATGGTCAGCTATAACTTCAAACCATCCTTTCTGTCAAAGACTCCAATTGCCGGAATAACATTAAGCGCTGTTGGCCGTAATTTAATGTACCTCGAAGAACACATGCAGGACATGGGAGTTTCTCCCGAGTCGGCTCCGAATACATCCGCGGGTGATGCCGGGTATGAAGTGTTTTCCATGCCTACAACTCGTACCTGGGGATTCAATGTTAAGCTTTCATTTTAGTTAAGCTATTCACTGTAATAAATGAAAAATATGAAAAGAATATATAAAACAGACATCATTTTCTTATGTGCGTTGGGTATCCTGTTGTCTAATGCATGTACGAAAAATTTTGAGGAACTTAACACCGATCCTAAAATTATTGGCGCTGATCTGGTTGACCCGGGTCTGATTTTGACCTATGTTGAGTGGACAGGTGTTGTGCAAGCATCCTCCTATGGCAATGGCACCTATGGAGCCTTCTGCGGGATGGATAAAAGAGATGATGATGCCCCGTTTCTTGAAACGGATGCCCCTGGCCAATGGAATTTTGCGTACGAGGTTCAGCTGAATAACCTGTCCAACATAATCCAGCTTATTGAAGGCAAGGAAAACAAGGTTGAACTTGCCAATAAACAGGCTATTGCACGGATTTTAAAGGTGTGGGCCATGTCCAAGCTGACTGATACCTATGGAGATGTTCCTTATTCGGAGTCGTGTCTGCCTCAGGAATTGGCCGTTTATCAGCCGAAATATGATACCCAGGAGAGTATTTACACAGATCTCTTCAAGGAGCTGAAAGAAGCTGCAGCGCAGTTGGATGCCAGTAAGGTAAGTTACGGTGCTGCCGACCTGATTTATGGCGGCAATGTGGCTAAATGGAAAAAACTGGCAAATTCGCTCAGACTTCGTCTTGCTTTGCGTGTTCGCTATGCTGATCCTGCTTTAGCCAGAGCTCAGTTGAGTGACCTTACGGAAGACGGCTTAATGACTACTCTTAATGAGGATGCCTATGTACTTAATAATAAGGATTTCCCCAATCATTTGAATCCAAGATATTACACTTACATCATCAGCTATTCAACCATATCGGAAAGTGTTGTGACCCATATGGTGATGATCAATATTTTACTCAATGATTCCATCAACCTTGACCCCCGTATTAAGATTTATGCTGATACAGTTAAAGCAACATGGAAAGGTGGAGTGTCTCCGAATGGCTATTTTTTCCCGGATTATGAATACAGGGGATCTCCCACATTGGGTATGGTACCTGTAGAATATAAATACCCATGGGGCGCCGGTACAGTTTCTGAGATATCTGATTTTTGGAGGGTCCCTGTTGTTGCCCCTGCTATTATGAGATATTCAGAGGTCTATTTTGCCCTGGCAGAAGCAAAATTGGCCGGATTATTACCTGCAGGTTTCAGCGGCACCGCTGAAGCGTACTATCAGAAAGGAATCGATGCATCTATCGAATGGTACAAATGGTTCTATAATTTAGCAGCACCTCAAATCCCCGATCTGATGTTGAAATACGTTCACAATTCCGGTTATTCCCCTGGAACTCCATGGACAGATGCCGATGTACAGCAATATCTTGAATATAAGAAAATTAAAGATAGTGAAGTTGATGACTTTAAAGCTACTGCCATGTATAGCTTATCCGGAACTGCAGAAGAACAGCTGGAGAAAATCATAAATCAGAAAATAGTTGCCCTGTATCCGGATGAATTCCAGGGATGGTGCGAGTACAGAAGAACCGGTTATCCCAGGATACCTATCGGGCCTGATCAGGCTGCCCTTGCCGGCGTAGTACCAAGAAGAGAACCCTGGCCTACAAAGGAAGAGACTATTAACAGCAAAAGCTTTGAAGAGGCGTTGACAAGATATGGTAATGATAGCAGGCTTACTAAATTCTGGTGGGATGCAAATCCCAATGCACCCCATAAGTATATATGGACAGCGCCCAGTATGCCTACTGCGTTTCAATAGTTGGGTTTAGGTTAGTATAGTTGTTAGATAGCCCGGGGTGGTATACTTCTCCGGGCTATTTTTAATAGTTATCGGGTCTATAAATAATTTCAGGTATAGTGTTATGAAGAAATATAAACCATTTTTCGCTTTGGTAATCTTGTATCTTGTTTTGTTTGGTTGCGGGTTGTCTGATGATAGCAGTATCAGGAACAGGAAAGACACTGTCAATACAATGGTTATCAATGATTTTGAAAACTCATCAAGTCTGATCAATTTGAAAGGAACCATATCTTTATCAAAAAAATTTACCGTTCACGGACACGGTTGCCTTGAATTGAATAGTTCAGAAACCATGTCTTTGTGGTTTGAAACACAAGATTTTCCAAAAGACTGGAGTAATTATGAATTTCTGAAATTCGATATTTTTAATCCTTCCACCCGCCTTTACTTCGGCACTATTCAGATCTTCGATGATTCGGGAACAGACGAACAGGCTGAATTTCACGGACAAAGTTATTATGGCGAGGAGAAACTATTCCTGAACAGAGGCTGGAACCATTTTGAGTTTTTACTTCAGCATGCCATGGTGGAGGAAGGTGACCGCCCTCTGGCGCTGAATAAGATCCGCAAACTTCGCTTTTCATTCGGATATTCGGATACACCACTGTTTCTCGATAATATCCGCCTGGTAAACGGAAAAGAGAGCCGGCATGCCTTGTCGCATATCGATCCCCGGGACTGTATTGTATTGATTGATAACCGCGATGTATATCCCTCGCTGGCCGGACCTTCTGAGAAAATTGAAGTAAGTGACGGGATTATCCAATTGAGAAAACAAGCCTCAGGTGCCGTTGAGGAGCTAAAAAAAGAAATCAGGGTAGCAGAGTTGCAGGGCTTCCAGACTTTATATCAGAGGATACCGCTTATTACTGCTGATATAGGAATGGGTATCAGAAGCAAACTGGTATGGTTTCAGGATGAGACAGAAGAGAGAGAAATCCTGAATTATGTTATTAGCTCTTGTAACATTGCTGCCGGTGAGATCAGTGATATGCTTGCGGCACGCAAGGTCAACTGGCTGACCATTGGACCTGAAAATGAGGTCAGCCATGCTTCTCTTTACGTTCCGCCCTATCCTCCTCTGCATGAACTTGAACCTGAAGATGGTTTCTACCGTGATAAATCTGGTAATCCCATCATCCTTTTTTCTATGCTTCAAATAAATGAAGGTCCGCTTATGGACTATTTTGCACCTTTCAACCACCGGATTGAGAGTTATACTGTGGGAGGTGGTTCGAGATACAATATCGAAAGTTCTCCGGTTTATGAAGCTTTCTATAAATACCCCGGAACGCACAGGGTGGGCTGGGATGGTTGGTGTGGGCACCTTATCAAGGACAGGTGGGCAATGGGCGGTAAGAAAGAAGATGTGGTAATATGCCTCGAAAGCCCACATATCCGTGAGGCCGTGCTCGATTATATGAAAATGCATCACAGGGAGTGGACTGATAATCCAAACCTGTTGTACAACATAATGGCCTATGAGTTACAATATTTGTGTTATTGTGATATAAGTCAGCAAATGTTCAGGGATTGGCTGAAATCAAAATATGGTGATATCCGGTCAGTAAATAAGGTCTGGCGAACATCTTACAGTGGATTTGCTGAGATTGTGGCTCCTGAAACCAGAAATGCCCGGCCAGTCGATGGCACCAACAGGGCTGCATGGTACGACTGGGCAAATTTCAATACGCGAAGGTTTACTGATTATTTAAAATGGATCAAAACGGAGATGCGCAAATTTGATCAGGTAACTTCTATTTGTGCTGGAGGTACATCTTCCATGCTAAGTTCATCCAACAGTGTAAGCGGTATCGATGAAGAGATGATCATTAATGAAGTAGATGATGTTATCTTGAATGAATCGGGAAGATCTCCCATTTTCTCTGATTTGCTGCTTTCCCTGAGCACAACGAAAAAAGTAATGGTAGACCCTGAAATGGGAGGTGGAACGCATGGTATATTATTACAGTTCCTGCATGGCAAATCAGATATATCAAAATGGTGGTGGGCAGGTTCTCCCAGTAAGGAATACCTGCATATGAACGAATCTTCGCTTCCGCATAGCAAGGAAATATCTTTGTCGGATATTGATGAAGTTTTAAGATTAGGTCTTGATGTCCGGCGTTTGGGCTCAGAGATAGCTGAGTTTACAAAAGTTAATCCTGAAATAGCCATATTGTATTCGAAAACAAGCATTGTACAGGTCCCTCCCCTACAGGTACAGGCAGGTCGAACTCCTTATATTGATGCAGTTTATTCTGTGTGGGAAGGAGCACGATTTCTTGGCTGCCGTATCGGATTTGTCAGCGAGAACCAGATTTTGGCAGGTAAATTGGCTAAAATCAAGATGCTGATCATTCCTGCAGTAAAATATATAAGACCTGAAATTGTGACTGAGATCAGGAAATATATTGAAAACGGAGGTACGGCAGTTATTATCCCGGAGTCCTTTATATTCGATCAATTTGCAAGAGAAAACAACAGGGTCGCGGACTTTGGAATAACTATCAGCGGTGTTACACTTCCTGCGGTAACAGGTCAGGCAGAAAAAACACAGAATTATGATCAAAGCTTTTCACAGGCTATTTTGTACGGCGAAGTCCGTGAAAAAATAACCTGTATCAATGATGATTTGTTTTCAGACAGTTCAACCACAATCACCTTGCTTTCTGACGGACTTGTTCAAAAAATCAATCCCGGCAGTAACAAAGTCCTGGCAAGGTTTGAAGACGGCGACCCGGCAATTGTACTTGTTAAGGAGGGGAAAGGATCGCTGTATTACCTGGCTGCACCATTAAGAACTGCTGATTATCATATTCTTTTTGAACCTCTTGCACTAAAGACCGGATTGATCCGCCCTTTAGTCGGCATTGGGAAAGATGGACACCTTGTTACAGGAGCCGAAGTAAGGGCTGTTGAACGCGAGAAGGACTACCTTGTCTACGCCAGTAACCTTACTTCCGAAACGGTTGAATTTGATTTGAATAGAGAAGGAAAGATAGGTTCTGTTCTTGATTTGCGTACCATGACCGAATACGAGAATACTCATTTAAAACTAAACCCTTACCAGGAGACAATATTTAAAATTGAGAAAACAAAATAACTCTCTTTCTCATCGTTAAAGGCAATGAATAACAATGTATAATGTTTGATTAAACTATTGAAACATGAAAAGGTATAATTATACAATATTACTGGTTACAGGATGCCTTATGGTACATCTCTTCCTCATCACTGCATGCAGTAGAAAAGATACTCTTACTGAAAAACCTGAAAATAACCTGACAGATAAGACATGGAAAATAATCGGACCCGGAGCCGGCGGTGGCGTCTTCATACCCACCATCAGCCCCTTTGATACTAACCTGGTTTTCACAAAAGGAGACATGACCGGAGCATTTGTCACCTATGACGGTGGTAAAAGCTGGAAGTTATTTAACCTGATGGCTGTGGTACAGGATTTTGAATTTGATCCGGCAGATCCTGAGGTCGTATATGCAGCCAGCAGAGGTTATCTATACGATGAGGATCGGGGATCGGGACTGTCAATGCTGTATAGATCTGAAAACAAAGGTGAAACATGGAAAGTAATATATCCGGATATTAACAAAATTGGTCCGTTGGAGAAACTTCAGTCCATCTCTTTTTTACCTTCTGATCTTATAAAAGAGATACCTGACGGTTCAATCGATATGATCCGGGTTGACCCGGCTGATAACCGGCGGATTTATCTTGGTCTTTCACCACTCAAACCATACATTGGAAAATTACCTGACAAAACACCCAGGATGATATTCCTTATGGGAACTGAAAATAAGGGGAAAGACTGGAACCTTATCGCACAGGTGCCGGGAACCGAAGTACTTGGCATATTCCCATCAGATCTGAATGGCGAAAAAAATGAAGTAACCGTGATTACAGAAGAAACTTGCATGAAAGTCAATTCAAAGACCGGGGAAACCAGGGTATTGCCACATCCGGAAGGGAAGATTGTTAAAGCAGAAAGTGGCCCCGGTTCAGGAGAAACCATTCTATATATCATTACGAAAATAGATAAAAGCACAATCGGTGACATTACAAGCGGCATATGCGGTATATTCAGGAGTTCTGATGGCGGCGAAAGCTGGCAAGATGCAAATGGAAGTCTGCTGGAAAATGTTCCGGCAGGCAGGCTGCCCTTGTTCTTGAGCCTGGATGTTTGCGAAAGCCGGCCTGAAGTGGTTTATCTGTCGGTGGTTACTCCGGCTGAAGGGCCTGAAGCCATGTCCCAGGTCAGGTATGAAATATACAAGACTGTAAACTCCGGCGACAACTGGGAGCCCGTTTATTCAGCCAACTCTGAGGAGGTATTGTCTCACAACTTTAATGATTCCTGGTTAAACAAGAGTTATGGACCTGGCTGGGGAGGAGATGTTTTAACCCTTGGAGTGGCCCCCACCAATCCTGATATTTGTTATGCCACTGATTATGGGCAGGCTTATAAAACCTCAAACGGCGGGCAGACCTGGAACCAGGTATGCAGCAAGAACAATCCCGATGGTTCGGTTACCTCAAGGGGACTCGATCTGACAGGCTGCTATGGCCTTGTTTTTGATCCGTTCGACAAAAACCACCTGATTATTTCATATATTGATATTGGCTTGTTTCATTCCTTTGATGGGGGAAAATCCTGGCATCACCTGGTTGAAGGCATACCCAATAAATGGGTCAACACCTGTTATCATATTACCTTTGACCCAACCGTGAAGGGAAGAGTATGGTCAACCTGGGCAAATAAACACTCCCTGCCGCGTAAATCTCAGTTTGGTGATGGATTGTTCCAATCAGATTATTATAAAGGAGGTGTAGCTTTTTCTGAAGACGGTGGAAGAACCTGGCAAAAATCCAACAACGGATTACCGGAAAATTCCATTTGCACCGGTCTGCTTCTCGATCCTGAAAGCCCTGAAAATAACAGGATCCTGTATTTAAGCATTTTCAACCAGGGAGTTTACAAATCTACTGACGGTGGTAAATCCTGGGTGAATTCTGGCAATGGTCTGAAAAATAACCGCTATGGCTGGGAGCTCCGTTTGACAGGCAAGAGAATTTTCCTGTTATGTGTCAGGGGATGGAAGGGGGAAGATGTTATTGATGGTGTATTATATTATAGCGACGATGAAGCAGGTAGCTGGCAGGAAGCTGTTTTGCCTGAAGAAGTCATCGCACCGAGCGACCTGCTGGTCGATCCGAATGATCCGGGACACATGTATTTAAGTTGCTGGCCGAAGCATAGTAATGAATCCGATATTTGTGGAGGTCTGTATGTGACAAGGGATGGCGGGAAAAGCTGGAAACAATCATTTGATGAAAGGGTACGTGTGTTCGCTGCAGCATTTGATCCCCGGAACTCCAATACTATTTTCATTAATACCTTTCAGAACGGAGCATACAGGACCGATGACAGTGGTAAAACATGGGAAAGGATACCGGGCTACCGTTACAAGTGGGGGCATTGTCCTATTCCCGATCCACACAACCCGGACATGCTATATCTTACCACCTATGGCGTTAGTATCTATTATGGACCATCAAATGGAAGTAC
>Ga0154516_1054_pt1 | contig 35259 bp, 35 predicted proteins | sample RifGroE2_FD_115995 | JGI IMG/M metagenome (GOLD analysis project Ga0154516, IMG submission 115995) | Bacteroidetes bacterium GWE2_41_25 | reverse complement strand
GTTAAAATAATTAACAATTCAAAAAATGTAAGCTGTGTTTGCAATATAGCAAAATTACTGACTGAATAGGCAAAATAGAATGGATACGAATCAGAATCCGATAAGTTTAATTCTTTCATATCTGATAAAAATCTCTTAGGTTTACAAAAAGTCAAAAAATGAAAAAAACAGCTGTCATTATCGCTTTTTTAATGTCTGTCTGCCTCAATGATAGTTTTTCGCAAACAGGGAACGACACAATTGTGTATCTGATAACCTGCAACCCCGGTACTGAAATATACTCAATATATGGACACAGCGCACTGAGGATAGTAAACAGAATAAATAACAGTGATCTGGTTTACAACTGGGGTGTATTCGATTTCAATACTCCGAATTTCGCGTGGAAATTTGCCAAGGGCCGGCTTGAATATATGCTGGCAGTTGAATCAATGGGCAATTTTCTTCAGACATATTTGTACGAAGAACGTGCTGTCTTCTCTCAGAGAATTAACCTTTCGCCTCTTGAAATAAGGCAATTAGTTATTCTCATTAATGATAATCTTAAACCTGAGAATGTAAGATACAGGTATGACTTCTTTTATGATGACTGCTCTACAAGGATAAGGGATCTGTTAGAGAAGTCGGTAGGTAATAAGCTGTTATATCCTCCGGAAGGATCATCTGATGTTCCTGCTTTCAGGGATATGACCGGGAAATACCAGGTCCCGTACCCCTGGCTTAAATTTGGAATTGACCTGATTATGGGTTCCCCGGGTGATAAAAAGACAACATTCCGTGACAGGATGTTTTTACCTGTTGACCTTATGAACTGCCTCTCTGAAACGGTTGTGAACAGAAATGGTAAAATGGTCCCGTTGCTTCAGAATCCCGAAATTATTCTCGATTTTGAGCTTCCTGAACTGCAACGAAGATTTCTTTATGCACCTGAAAATATATTTGCATTAATTCTGATTTTATTGCTTATCATAATTCCTCTTATCAGAAACATATTAACCGTTACAATAATTGATGCCGTGATTTTCTTTATATTTTCTGTTCTGGCGGTATTAATGATATTCTTCAACTTTTTTACCGATCATCAGCAGATGAAAATGAACCTTAATATACTATGGCTTAATCCATTTGTTCTGATATGTTTTATTTTTTCAGTAATTGGCCGACCCGGAATTAAGTGGTTCAGGATTGTTTTCTATATTTCCGCTGCATTCCTCTTATTACATATGCTTCTACCCCAGGAATTCAGCATAGCTGTACTGCCTTTGGTACTAATTATGGTTTTAAGGAGTTCTGCAAGAGCCGCTTTTAAATGGAATCCATTCTCCCTGAAGTGAATAAACAAAATATTAATCTTTTCCTCCGGATCCGGAAAAAGATCATCTTTCCGGCCTGTAATAATGCGTTTCATTTAACAAAAGTTTAACACTCCTTAACAAGACTTTATTGTTATCCCTGTTTCCTTTGTGTACTTAATTACTGAGCTGTTGAAACCGCTTGTTTTATTATATTTGCAGATTAAAAATTTAAAACCATGGAGCAAACTGCTGACATCAGGATCTTAAATGAGAAAATTGAAAAAGAGAGCTCTTTCGTAGACATTATCAGAATGGAGATGAATAAGGTTATTATTGGCCAGAAACATCTCACTGACAGTCTCATGATCGGACTTCTTGCTAACGGACATATTCTGCTCGAAGGTGTTCCGGGTCTCGCAAAAACACTTGCAATAAAATCTCTTGCCTCCATAATCGACGCAAAGTTCAGCAGAATACAGTTTACTCCCGATCTGTTGCCTGCAGACCTTATCGGAACAATGATCTACAGTCAGAAGAAGGAAGAATTCATCGTTAAGAAGGGTCCGGTCTTTGCAAATTTTATTCTCGCCGATGAGATAAACCGTTCGCCTGCAAAAGTGCAGAGCGCTCTGCTTGAAGCTATGCAGGAAAGGCAGGTAACAATCGGAGAATATACCTTCAAACTCGATGAACCATTTCTTGTTCTGGCAACTCAGAATCCGATTGAACAGGAGGGAACATACCCTCTTCCTGAAGCCCAGGTCGACCGGTTTCTTATGAAAGTACTGATTGATTATCCGACTATTGATGAAGAAAAACTCATTGTACGTGAGAATCTCGGAAAGGAATTTCCGAAAGCAAATACTGTATTAAGAACTGAAGACATTTTACGGGCCAGAAATGTTGTCAGAGAAGTTTATATGGATGAAAAAATAGAGAATTATATACTTAATATAGTATTTGCCAGCCGTACACCGGGGAATTATGGCCTGCCTGCTTTTTCTAATATGATATCTTATGGTGCATCACCCCGTGCATCAATAAACCTTGCTCTTTCAGCAAAAGCCCTTGCTTTTATAAAGAGAAGAGGATTTGTCATTCCTGAAGATGTTCGTGTTGTCTGTCCTGATGTGATGAGGCACAGGATTGGGCTTACTTATGAAGCCGAAGCTGAAGATATCAACCAGGATCACATAATTTCAGAAATTCTGAATGTTGTTGAGGTACCGTAATCGAAAAGATATGAAGTTACTTTTGCTTATGTCAGTTTTTTTGCTGGTTTCAGTTAGCGGTAATAGTCAGAATCTGGTTGACTATAAAGCAGATGATATCACGAAATATATGAAAGGCAACAGAAGTGATATGAATAAGGAAAAGGTAAACAACAAATCATTCAGATACCTTAAATATTCTGATAAAAACGATTCACAGACTATGCTTTTTTTTCTGGATGCTGATTCAGTATGCCGGAATATAAGAATAGTATGCAACAACAACATAAGGGAAGCTAAAATACGGGAATTGGATTCTTCCTTTTCAAAGAATGGTAAATACAGGTGGATCGACAACCGTTCAGGAAAAAATTACTATATCCGGCTTGACGATGATGAGTGGTCGTTTACTATTACAATAGAACCTGTAAAATAATTTGTTGTAAAGTGGAAGCAACTGAATTATTAAAAAAAGTCCGACGGATAGAGATCAAAACAAGAGGATTAAGCCGGCATATCTTTGCAGGTGAGTATCATAGTGCTTTCAAGGGGAGGGGAATAGCATTCAGTGAAGTAAGGGAATACCAGTATGGCGACGACATACGGAGTATTGACTGGAACGTGACTGCGAGGTTCAATCACCCTTATGTTAAGATATTTGAAGAGGAAAGAGAGCTGACTGTCATGCTGCTGGTTGATGTAAGCGGATCAGGCAATTTCGGAACAGTGGTTACATATAAAAGGGATCTGATGACTGAAATAGCTGCAGTTTTGTCATATTCTGCAATATTTAACAATGATAAGATAGGGGTGATATTCTTTTCAGATAAAGTGGAAAAAACTATACATCCTAAAAAAGGAAGAAAACATATTCTTAGAATTATAAGAGAGCTGCTTGATTTCCGCTCCGAAAGCAAAAATACAAACCTTAATGAACCGCTGAGGTTTCTTACTAATATTATCAAGAAGAGATGCACGGCTTTCATAATTTCAGATTTCATAGCTCCTGATTTTGAGGAATCATTAAGAATTGCATCCAATAAGCACGATATTGTTGCACTTAAGGTATTTGATAAGGTAGAACAAACACTTCCTGATATAGGACTTGTTAAAATTATGGACGCTGAAACAGGAAGAGAAAAATGGATAGATTCATCCTCCGGAGTAATCCGTTCAATTTATAATGAATGGTGGAATTCACATATCTGGGTGATAAAGAACACTTTCAATCGATGTGGTGTTGACTATTCTGAGCTGCGGACCGATATGGATTATGTAAAGCCTCTCATAAAATTGTTTAAGAACAGATAGTTCAGATGAAAAGAGTTTTTGTTGTTATATATATATTTTCACTGCTGTTAACCAACGCTTCCGGGCAGGAGGTAAAAGTCAGTTCATCATTCGATACATCAAGAATTTATATTGGTGACCAGATCAGATATACAGTAATTGTCGACCAGCCTGCAGGTTTGCAACTCGTGATTCCTGAATTTAAAGATACTCTGATCAGTAAGATTGAAATACTTTCAGGACCCGTTACTGACAGTATACGTAATATCAAAGGTGTACTGCGCATAAAAAAGGAGTATCTCGTAACGTCATTTGATTCAGGGCGTTACCAAATCCCTCCTGTTTATGCCGAACAAAAGAGTGAAGACGGACTTAAACGTTTCTATTCCGATTACGCCTATATCGATGTCCGAAGGATAGAGGCTGCACCGGCAGATTCCACTGCAAAGATCTATGATATAATTGCTCCTTACAGAGCTCCCTTAACTCCCGGTGAGCTGCTTCCCTGGATACTCATTGCAGTACTGGCGGCCGTTATTATATATTTCCTGGTAAGGCTTATCAGGAAACTGCGTAAGCATGAGTCTGGTCATGAAGTAGTTGTCATTCCTGATCCGGCACATGTTATTGCCTTCCGCGATCTGGAAAATCTAAGGGAGGAAAAGCTTTGGCAGAAAGGGGAAATAAAACAATATTATACAAGACTCACTGAGATTTTACGTCAGTATCTGGAAAACCGGTTCAGCGTATACTCCCTTGAACTAACCACTGCCGAAACCCTTGAAGCTCTTGTCAGCTCAGGCTTTAAAAAAGATTCAATTTTTAATGTACTTAAGAATGTTCTGTCAGGTGCCGACATGGTCAAGTTTGCGAAATATAATCCGGAACCTTCTGAAAATGAATTATATTATGAAGATGCCTGGGATTTTGTTTCTGCAACCAGAGAAATTGAAGCGTCAGCTGCAGAGGATGCAATAAAAACAGAAACAGGGGAGGGTGCAGTATGAACGGGATAAGATTTGCCGAACCTTATTATCTCTATCTGCTTGCAGTTGTTCCTGCTATTATAGCATTTTACGTATTGAAACAACATAAAGCAAATGCTTCATTACGAATGCCTGGGTTGTCGCCTTTTGATGGAACGGGATTGACCTTCAGACATTACCTCAGACATATTCTGTTTGCATTCAGGGTCGCAGTGATCTCACTTCTGATAATTGTACTGGCAAGACCTCAGGCAACAAATAAATTCCAGGACGTAACCACCGAGGGTATTGATATAGTACTCACTCTCGATATATCAGGAAGTATGCTTGCCCGCGATTTTAAACCTGACAGGCTCCAGGCTTCAAAAAATGTGGCAACAGAGTTTATATCGGGCAGGCCTTATGACAGGATAGGGCTGGTTGTTTTCAGCGGAGAAAGCTTTACCCAGTGCCCTCTTACAACTGATCATGCAGTTCTGATAAATCTCCTTCGCGATATCGAAAGCGGAATGATTGAGGATGGAACTGCTATTGGAAATGGTCTTGCAACTGCAGTTAACAGAATAAAGGATTCGGATGCAAAAAGCAGAGTGATAATTCTGTTAACCGATGGAGTGAACAACAGAGGTGATATTGCACCTGCCACCGCAGCAGATATAGCGAAAACATTCGGTATCAGGGTCTATACAGTAGGGGTAGGTACTATGGGGATGGCCCCTTATCCTGTTCAAACTCCTTTTGGATTACAATATCAGAATATGCCTGTAGAAATAGATGAGGATATTTTGAAGCAGATATCGCAGCTTACCGGCGGAATGTATTTCAGAGCCACAGATAATGACAAACTTGTTCAGGTTTACAGGGAGATTGACAAACTTGAAAAATCGAAAATAGATGTAAGACAATTCAGCCGTAAAGATGAAAAATTCCTGATACCTGCTCTTATAGCTTTCATCCTTCTGGGTCTGGAGATCCTTGTCCGCCATACAATATTCAGAAATTTAACTTAATTACACAGGAAGTAAGATGCAATTGTTCAGATTTGCAAACCCCGATTTTTTATACCTGCTGCTTCTGCTGCCTTTAATGATATTTATCTTTATCATCAGTGATATCAGAAAGAGGTGGACTATAAGAAAACTAGGGGATCTGAAACTGGTCAATGACCTTATACCTGAACTTTCACCAGCCAGACCGGTTGTAAAATTTGTGACCCTTATGGGTGCGGTTGTCTTGTGTATTATTGTTCTTGCCAGGCCACAGTTCGGATCAAAAATTGAAGACATAAAAAAACAGGGGGTAGAGGTGATAATTGCACTTGACGTGAGCAATTCAATGCTTGCCGAAGATATTCAGCCAAACAGACTTACAAGGGCAAAACAGGCAATATCACGTCTGGTTGATAACCTTGACAATGACAAGATAGGATTGATCGTATTTGCAGGAGATGCATATACACAGATCCCGGTCACAACAGATTATGTTTCTGCAAAAATGTTTCTGTCATCAATCAATCCGGCAATGGTCCCTAAACAGGGTACAGCAATTGGAGCCGCTATTTCACTCGGAATGAGGTCTTTCAGTCCGGGGGAGGATAAAAGCAAAGCATTGATTCTCATCACTGATGGTGAGAATCACGAAGATGATCCGGTATCTGCAGCTGAAGAGGCATCAAAGGTCGGAATTATAATTCACACAATTGGTATTGGTTCTGAACAGGGTGTTCCGGTTCCGGTTATTTCTGGAGGACGTAAAGATTTCCTAAAGGACATTGATGGTAATACGGTAATTACAAAACTCGATGAAGAAATCCTCAAGAAAGTTGCACTCTCTACTAATGGTAACTATGTGAGGGCAAATAATTCAAATATTGGCCTGGATGAGATTTACAATGAGATCAGAAAAATGAAGAAGCAGGAACTCGAAAGTACCATTTACACAGAATATAATGACCAGTTCCAGATCTTTGCAGCTTTGGCAATAATCCTGCTTATACTTGAATTTATTATAATGGACAGGAAAAACAGGAAACTTGCTAACATCAGATTGTTTAATTTTAAAGTCTAATCTTTTATAAGGATGAAAGGATCTTTTGACAATATCTCAGACAACTTATTTAAAATAAACATTTTCTCAATGCTTTTTATAATAATACCACTCCTGTGTGGTGCCCAGCCTGAAAAGAAATATATACGCCAGGGTAACAGGGAATTCGGAAAAGATAAGTTTCAGGAGTCTGAAGTTTCATATCGCAAGGCTATTGACGGAAATAAACGATCGGCTGATGCCGTTTTTAATATAGGCGATGCCCTTTATAAACAAAATAAATTTGCAGAAGCGGCTAATCACTTTACCGAGAATGTAAATATGAACAATGAACCTGAAAGAAAGTCAGCAGGTCTTTATAATCTTGGGAACTCCCTTCTTCAGGCAAAAAAAATAAAAGAAAGTATTGATGCATATAAGAATTCCCTCAAGCTTAATCCTGATAACTATGAAGCAAAATATAACCTGGCCTATGCCCAGGACCTTTTGAAGCAACAGCAACAGGAACAGCAACAGCAACAACAAAAGGATCAGGAGAACCAGGAAAAACAGGATCAGAATAATGACAAGAGTCAGCAAAAAGAAGATCAGAAAAACCAGGATCAGAAACAGGATCAGCAGCAGGAACAACAGCAGCAGGAGCAGTCTATTTCAAAAGAAGATGCACAACGTCTGCTGAACTCGCTGGCAAATGACGAAAAGAATGTTCAGGAAAAAGTAAAGCTTGCCAAGGCTGCGCGCGAAAGGAAGTTAACTGTAAAAAACTGGTAAAAACAATAACTTAAAATGAAGAGATTAATCATATACCAGGTAATATTAATTTTCTCATTCCAACTTTATGCCCAGGATGTCTCTGTAAAGGTTCAGTATCCTCCTGTTGTTACAACCGGTCAGCAGTTCAATGTTACCTGGACAGTAAATTCCGGAGGCGGAGAATTTGCGGCTCCGCCCTTTAGCCCTTTCTATAAGCTGATGGGACCTCAGACATCCTATAGCTCAAGTACGCAGATCATTAATGGCAGGATGTCCACTTCGACAACTTATACCTATATATATTACCTGCAGGCAATAAGTGAGGGTAAATTCATTATCCCCCCGGCCGTATTTACTCTTAAAAACAAAAATTATGTCTCTGATTCCCTCTTCATTGAAGTTATAAGCAATTCTGCAAGTCAGGCTTCCGCTGCACCTGCAGCTGCCGGAACAAACCCTCAGGAAACTCAGCAATCAGGTAAGGACATTTATGTAAATCTTATCCTCAGCAGGAAGGAAATTTATCTTGGTGAACCCATCGTAGCAACTGTCAAGTTATATACTAAAGTAAATATTACAGGTATAAATGAGATCAAGTACCCGGCATTCAATGGGTTTCTTAAATCTGATCTTAATACTCCGCCGCTGACATCACTTAGCCAGGAAAACATTAACGGAACAATTTACGGGACTGGAGTGGTACAGCAATTTCTGCTGTATCCGCAGGTAACCGGAGAAATAAGCATTGACCCCGTTCAGTTGACTGTTCTGATACAGCAGAGATCAGGTCAGTCAGATCCATTCTTTGGCGATTTCTTCTCAACATATCAGACAATACCGAGAATGGTTGTCAGCCCGGTGATGAAAATAAAGGTAAATCCTCTTCCCGGTAATCAACCCCCTGACTATTCAGGAATAGTAGGAAAACTAGATCTCAAAGCTTCAATTAATAAGGATACTGTAAATGTTAATGACGCACTGAACTTAAAGATTGCAATCTCCGGAACAGGAAACCTTAAAGTTGCAGCTGCTCCTTCTCTCCGGCTCTCTCCTGACATTGAGGTATATGATCCAAAGACGACTGATGATATCAAAAACGGAATTAACGGTACATCCGGCACCAAGACCTTTGAATTTCTTCTTATACCAAGGCACTATGGCAATTTTACAATACCTTCAGTATCCTATTCTTACTTCAATACAGCCAGAGGAAAATTCGAACAATTGTCAACACCTGAATTTAAATTCTATGCCCGAAAAGGAGATGAACAGAGCTCAGATATTACAGTATATGGAGGAGTATCTAAAACTGATGTCAGGTATCTGGGAAAGGATATCAGGTTTATAAAGTCAGACCCTGGTAATTTAAATAGATCCGAATCTCTCCTAATTGCCACACGTTCTTATTTCAGCGTATTTGCATTTTCTATTTTGACCTTTCTGGCAATATTGTTCATCAGAAGAGAGCATGTAAGGAGAAATGCTGATATTTCACGTGTTCGTAACAGAAAAGCCGGGAAAATTGCTGTAAAGAGGTTACGTAATGCATCCGCGTGCCTTAAGAACAGCCAGCTTGACATGTTCTATGAGGAGATTCTTAAGTCAATCTGGGGATATCTCAGCGATAAGCTCGGTATTCCTGTTGCCGATATGACCAGGAGCAGGATAAGTGAATCATTGTCTGAAAGAAGCATTGATGAAGAAACTATATCCGGACTTAACCAGATTCTTGACAAATGTGAATATGCGAGGTTTGCTCCAACTTCGTCAGGGACTGAAGCAGCTTCAATTTACGACGGAGCTTCACAATTCATAAAATCAGTTGAAAACTCAATAGTATAGAAAATGAACTTCATACTCAGAAAGATATCGTTGTTGATTTTCATGATGTTATTTGCTAATTACTCTACGGCACAGGAGACTGCTCCTGAAAAGTTTGAGCAGGGGGTGAAGTATTATAGTTCAGGAAGTTATAAAGAAGCTGCTCAGATATGGACTAATATATATGACACTGGTTACCGGTCAGCCAGCCTTAATTACAATATTGCAAATGCATATTTCAAACTGGAGGATATCCCTCAGGCAATTTTGTTTTATGAAAGGGCTTACATGCTCGACCCTGTAAATGAGGATATAAATTATAACCTGCAGATAGCCAGAACTCTCATTGTAGACAGGTTCCAGGAAATACCGGAACTTTTCTTTGTCAGGTGGTATAACCTGGTATCCCTTCTGTTATCATCAAATGTGTGGGCTATTGCAGGCATTTCTGCATTTGTTTTATGCCTTTTGTTTCTCTCCTTATATATCTTTTCATCAAGATACATTTATAAGGTTACCGGATTCTGGCTTGCACTGTTATTTCTGATCGTCAGTGGTTCATCAGTTTTATTGAGTCAGAGAAACAAATCTCAGGTCTTTGATAGTCATAAAGCAATTATCTTCAGTCCTGTTATTAGCGGAAAGAGTTCTCCTGATGATAGTGGAACTGACCTGTTTGTTTTGCATGAAGGAACAAAAGTATCTATTGAGGATGAAGTCGGAGAGTGGTATGAGATAAGACTATCGGACGGGAACAAAGGATGGATCCCTTCAAATGGTCTGAAAATAATATAAGCAATTTGCAACTTATTTGTTATCTTTAGAGTCTGATAATAAGAGCTCATTTAAATGACTGTTATGAAAAAATTTCTATTTATCTCACTCATTATATTTTCGGTAGTGGCATGTAAAAAGACTGAATATGAACCAGAAGGTCCAACTGATGTCCGTGTAAGAAATCTTACTACCTATGCCTTAATTGATCTGACTGTCGATATTGATACGCTGGTTAATTATGGTAATCTGAATTCTCAGAGTACATCAGATTATATCAGGTTTCCTAAGGCTTATCCAAAGGCAACAATTTCAGCCAAAATAAATAAAGATGGTACACTGGTCACATTCTCAACTAAAAAAGAGGATTACACATTCATGCAGTATATGGGTCGGATGAGAATTACCTATGAAATATATATCCCAAATCCTAATGAAAACGTGTTCGTGATAAGTAATGTTATACCTGATGAAGCTCTGATCCTGGAGCAGTAAGACTTACACTAGGCAGTATCAGGCACAATGTCCCATGGGATTTACCAAATGCAAAAACTATAATAATATGGGGTAAGAATCCTGGATTACAGCGTCACACTAACGGTGGTCAAACAATACGCTCGATCCTTTCCCTTGCCATAATTACGGGAAATTTAGGAAAGCCTGGTGCCGGTTTTAATTATGCCAATCTGCAGAGGAATGATATCTAATCGCGTACCTGCAGGTTCAGTGCTCCTTCCAAATGGTATCTGGATCAGCGAAGGGGGAGGAGGCAATCTGCTTATCGCTGGCAGAGAGACGGATATTGGTATGGCGCTGCTTTTAATAATAATATAGTTGAAGTTGAAAATGATTACAGAGTATGAGAAGCGGTTTTATTTTTGACAAAAACCTTTGTGTCGGCTGCAAATCATGCAGTGCAGCCTGTATTCTTGAATACAGCTTTAAAATAAAACCCAGGTCAGTATTTACCTGTAATTCAGATGTCTCGGCAGCACTTCCCATTATATCTCTCTCAATAGCCTGCAACCATTGTAATGATAATAATGCAGATACACCTGCCTGGTTTCCGGAAAATGGTCTGAATCCTGCTATGAAATTTAAAGGCAGGTCATTGGATATCCCCCATATAGTTTAGTGCGTAATTTGAAAACCAGAAACATTTCATCTCTGAGATTCATGAGAATCGCTTTTTTAATAGTCGCCGGAGCCAGTTTTATTTCAGGAATATCATATCCCGAACCTGTAGTATTGGCTATATTTATTGCCGGTGAACTCATCGATCATATTTTGTTTTACTTTGACTTTGAACCACCGGGGTTAATTCTTTTAATGAATAATCATATATCCGCCATAAGGAATGAAAAAGAAAGTGATTAACAGTTCAAGAATTCCTGTTTACAGGGATTCAGGATTTGAGCTGTACAATGCAGACCTGACTGCAGAAACTTTCAGGAAAGAAACAGAACATGAGAGGGAACCGGAGAATTATATATATTCCCGGTATCGTAATCCTACAGTTGTCTCTGCTGAAGAGGAAATTATGAAACTCGAGGGATGCAGGTGGGCATTGCTGACTCAATCCGGAATGTCAGCAATTGATACAGCTGTATCTGTTTTCCAGTTGGGTAAAAAAACAAAACCCTGGCTCTTTTTCTCTGAAATTTACGGAGGATCCATATCATTCATTGAATCTGTTCTGAAAAAGAGAAGAGGAATTGAGATCCAATATTTTACACCATCAGGGGGAACTTACGATCTTACTGAACTGGAAAGAGTTCTTGCATCATTGAAACCTGAGTTTGTTTACATTGAATCAATCTCAAATCCTATGCTGATTGTAGCAGATGTTCCTGCCATTGCTGCGATAGCAGGAAAACACGGCTGCAGAGTTATCATTGACAATACATTTGCTACGCCATTGCTATATAAACCACTTGAGGATGGGATTGACATGGTAATCCACAGCGTAACCAAATATCTTTCAGGTCATGGTAATATTACGGCAGGCGTGATTTGCGGCAACGACGATTTGCTTATGCGATCGGCTATTGAATACAGGAAATTTACCGGTCATATGATATCTCCTGATGATGCTTACAGGCTTCAGACTCAGATACAGACTTTCAATCTGAGATTCAGCCGGCAGTGTGAGAATGCGGCAATACTGGCAAAATTTCTTAATGATTCTGCAGCAATAGAGAATGTATGGTTTCCCGGATTGTCAGGACATGCAACTCATTCTGTTGCTAAGAAAATATTTGGAAACCGTGGCTTTGGAGCGATGATAACATTTGACCTGAAGGGATCTGATAATGCAGAGAAAAGAGAAAAGCGTGATAAATTTATTGCAAATGTTTCAGAGATAATCAGACTTATTCCGACACTTGGAGACCCGCATACCATACTTATGCCTGTTGAGGCTGTATGGGGCGCTAAGTACCCGGAACCCGGAATGATAAGATTATCAGTCGGATTTGAAGATTATACAGCTATTGAGAAAACAATATCAGAAGCTCTTGAACAGCTCTGAAACAAAATCATTTCCAGTCGATTGGTTGGATACCTTTTTCGGTAAGGTATTTGTTGCATTTGCTGAAATGACCGTTACCGAAGAATCCCCGGTATGCCGAAAGAGGTGAGGGATGGACTGATTCCAGTACAAGATGCCTGTTCCTGTCAATAGCTTCTCCTTTCTTCTGTGCATACGCACCCCACAGAAGAAATACTATATTTTCTTTCTCGCTATTTATCCGTGATATGACTGCATCGGTAAAATGCTCCCATCCTTTTTTCTGATGTGAGCCAGCCAGATGTGCTCTTACTGTAAGTGTTGCATTCAGCAACAAAACACCCTGTCGCGCCCATCTTTCAAGATCACCTGATGCAGGAGAGGTAATTCCGATATCCTGTTCAATCTCTTTGAAAATATTAATAAGGCTTGGAGGAAAATCGATGCCATCCCTTACCGAAAAACATAATCCGTGAGCCTGTCCCGGGCCATGATAAGGATCCTGTCCGATAATAACAGTTTTTACGCTGGAGAACGGGCACAGGTTGAAGGCATTGAATATCAACCCTGCAGGCGGATATACAGTAGTTGTCCTGTATTCTTCCCTAATGAAACCTGTAAGCTTAACGAAATACTCTTTTTCGAATTCATCCTTAAGTACAGACTTCCATGATGATTCAATAGTTACATTCATCCTTGAGTGAGTTATTTCTTAAAGATGAAATAGACTGCAAGTACCAGAAATACAAAACCTATAAGATGATTTATCCTAAAATGTTCATTTTTGAAAACCACAAGAGTGAACAATGTAAACACACTTATTGATATAACTTCCTGGATTACTTTCAGTTCAATAAGAGAATATGGACCTCCGGTTCCGGAGTAGCCAATTCTGTTTGCGGGTACCTGCAACAGGTATTCAAAAAATGCTATACCCCAGCTAAACAGTATTACGGCCAGCAGACTCATATTCTCGAACCTGCTCATCGACTTCATCTTGAGATGCCCATACCAGGCCATAGTCATAAATGCATTTGACATAATAAGCAGGAGTATGGTATTCAGACCTTTCATAAATATTCCTGATTTAAGGCCGGCAAATATAGCAAAATCCTATAAAACCTTTGAGTATATCTGCTTAGGATCGCCGTCTGCATAGAAATCCTTAAGGCTTGCATGAAGATCATATCCGTTCCGTTTATAAAAAGCCTCTGTTGAAGCATAATGAGGCCGTCCTGATGTTTCTATCCAAAGTATTTTCCCTCCGGCTTTCCGTATATCTTCTTCAATAACCTTCAATATTACAGAACCAAGTTTTTTATTGCGTGAATTCTGATGAACAGCTATCCAGTATAGCTCCCAGGAGTGAGTTGAAAAGTCATTCTTGCCATAATTGGCAAAAGCAATCAATCCATCATCGTCGATAATCTTCATCCACCGGTAGCCGCTTTTTTCTTCTCCCATTGAAATTGTAGCATCGGCAAGTTCAAGGGCGGTCTGTATCTCAAATTCATAAAAAAAATCTGTTGATCTGAGTATCTCCTCAATCGCATTTCGGTCTTCGGCAATGATACCTTTTAATATTGTCTGCATTGATCTATTTGTTTAAATCGTCAATGATTCTCTGCAACACTTCCGGAAAATTATAACCACCGGTGCGGGTTGCAGCCATAAATCCGCCATTTGGCTGAATGCATGGATTGGCGTTTATTTCAATGACAAAAACGTTATTGTTTCCGTCAACCCGGGCATCAACCCGGGCATAACCCTTGAGTCCGAATAGATGCCAGCAATCAAGTGTAACCTTTCTTAGCTTATTCATGATATCACTGTCAAGCTTTTCTCCCGGAAAGTCCCGTACAGTATTATCATATTCAAAAGTATCCATTTCCCACTTGGCCTTGTAATCAATGATTTTAGGTCTTGTTTCATCATATCCGACAAATACAATCTCTGCCACAGGCAATACTTCCGGTCCGTTGCTGCCCGAAAACACACTCATGTTGAATTCGCGGCCATCAATAAACTCCTCAATGAACCAGTGAGAGTCACTTAATCCTTTCAACTTTTCTTCATACCCTGGTTTACAGACAAAAACAGAATCGGCAGTGATTCCGAGTGATCCATCTTCCCATATTGGTTTCAGTATGTACTTCTTACCAGGTTTGAGAAGATTCATCTGCGAAGGAAGATAGCATTCCGGATTTGGTATACCTGCCATTTTCATCATCCTGCCTGACAGAACCTTACTGGTTGTCATAAATATTGCTTCATGCGAATTGCCCGTATATGGAATCGAATTAAGATTCAGCAGGGCAGGCACAAAATAGTTCAGTTCCCCCTTATTGTTTATCGACTCAACAAGATTGTAAACGAAATCAGGTTTTTCCAGAACAAGGGCATTCACTTCGTCCATGAACTTATCTGTTATTCCCTTACGGTATGCATCAATGCCAAGTTCCCGTAAACCTTTTTCGACATGATCCACCTGATCAATTACATCAAGCTCATCTTCGAGAGCTCCGGGCAAAGGTTCATTATAAATAATACAACATCTACTCATAAAATTTAAAATCGGTTGAAATACTCCGGTTTAATTCCCCTTTATTCTTTTTATTGCCGATGACATAATCATCTCCAGTAATTTCTGATAATCAATATTGTACATCCTGGCCAGAATTGGCAGGTCGGAATGAACGGGATTCAGTCCGGCAAGCGGATTGGCTTCAATGAAACATATTCTGCCGTTTCTGTCTGCCTTAACATCGACCCTGCCACCATCAACAGCATTCAGCGCTCTCCATGCTTTGACTGCCACAGCTTTACATTCTTCTTCTATATCTTCCGAAAGAGGAATGTACCTGCAATAATCATGGTAATTCTCTTTTACATGGACAGAATAGGGGAGATTATCTGTAGTAATTACTTCCATACCTCCAATTGCAACTGTCTGATCTCCATGTCCTACAATACCAATAGTAAATTCTCTTCCCGGAAGATACTCTTCTACAAGTGCAGGCTGGTTAAATTCCCTGAGTATCCATTCTACCATTGGTTTAAGTTCTGAAAAGGAATTAACCAGGCTTTTGTCAGTAATTCCTTTACCGGTTCCTTCGGATACCGGTTTGACAAAAAGGGGATATTCAAGTTTAAGGTTCTCTAAGTCTCTTTTATCCGTTACCAGGAATCCGGGACTGACAGGAACACCTGCTGCTGCTACAACAAGTTTGGCAAGATGTTTATTCAGAGAAAGTCCCATAATGACCGGACCGCTGAATACATAAGGTATCCTGTACTGATCTAGGATTGCCGGGACAACAGATTCCCTCCCGTCGCCAAATAATCCTTCTGCAATATTGAAAACCATATCCCACTTCCTGCCTTCTGCCAACGCCTCTATAAGCTGAAATGCATTTCCTATCAATTCAGTCTCATGTCCCATAAATTTCAGAGAATCCGAAAGCGCATCAACAGTTTCCTGCTTATCAAATTCGACAGTTTCATCCATAGAATACCCCCGGTCAAGATACCATGACCGTAAATCATAGGTCAACCCGATTTTCATTCCTCAGGTATTATTTTTCAGGATACTCGCACAACACCCCCTTGTAATTACGCATCACAATTTTTTCGTCATTATGTTCTACAACATAATTCGGAAGCAAAGGAATTTTACCTCCGCCTCCAGGAGCGTCAACGACAAATGTTGGAATGGCATAACCACTTGTAAAGCCTCTCAGTCCTTTTATTATTTCAAGACCTTTCCTGACAGTTGTTCTGAAATGTCCTGATCCCGGAATCAGGTCACACTGATACAGGTAATAAGGTCTTACTCTTATCTTCAGTAATCTGTGCATAAGTTCCTTCATGACAGGTACATTATCATTGATGCCTTTAAGCAGAACTGTCTGGCTTCCGAGAGGAAAACCTCCATCGGCGAGCTTGATACATGCTTTTGCACATTCAACTGTAATTTCACCCGGATGTGAGAAGTGAAGACTAATGAAGAGAGGATGATATTTTCTCAGGATTGATATCAGATTATCGGTGATCCTTTGGGGAAGAACCACAGGGATCCTTGTTCCGATCCTGATAATTTCAACATGCTCAATCTTTCGGATATTTGAAAGGATGTAGTCGAGCAGTTCATCGCTTACTGTCAGCGGATCACCTCCGCTGATAAGCACATCCCGCACCTCCTTATGTGATGCAATATAACTGAACGCTTTTTCGAAATCCTGTTTTCCCAGTTTATCGAGCTTACCTACTGAGTGAGATCGTGTACAATACCTGCAGTAATTAGAGCAGACCTGAGTTACTGTAAACAATACTCTGTCGGGATAACGATGTACAATTCCTTTTACGGGTGAAAATGATTTCTCATGAAGCGGATCGGATTGCTCTGTTGAATGTTGCAATAACTCTTCAACAACAGGAATGACATTACGCCGCAATGGATCTGAAAATTTAGAATTGTAGATCAGAGATGCGAAATAAGGAGTTATCCGTAGCGGTAAACGGCCTTTAAGATTATTAATGGCCATAACTTCCTTGTCGGATAGTTTCATAATTTTCTTTAGATCATCAATGCTGGTGAAAGCATTTCTGAGCTGCCATTTCCAATCATTCCAGGAATCGATAGTTGTTAGGGGGAAGTAGCGGTGAAAGAAGTCCGAACTTCGGTTGCTAACTAACTTGTTTGGGATTTCGTTTTGCGAAAAAATCGTGGTCTTCGCGCCAGGCTCTTCATCAGAAGAGCAACCCACGAGGCGACTCTCTCCACGGAGGGTCGTAGCCTCATTATTGTTAGCGTTCATGATTGCAGATGAGCAATTTCACCTTTGTCTTTTAATTTTAATTGTTTTTAAATTAATAACTCTTTTATATATAATTGGAACGAAAATAAATAAACTATAAATACATTGTATCATTCGACTACCATAAATATTAACACAATTGGTATTTTATTAACAATCGATTTTAGGTAATCAATTTTCATGCCATTTATTGCACAGAATATCAATAAATTAAAACAAAAAATGATATTAAGCTGAACTGAACCTTAACTGCTACTTTTTTGATCGGAATATTTTAGAATGATTTATATTTATCCCCTTTTCAAAACCTGATTTCCAGCATATTCAAATTCGAAACTGAGGTCCGTGCAGGAAGCCAGGGAAGGGTGAGTTTAATAACCGGCTTACATGAAAGCTGTCATAAATTATACTGTTTCATTTTATTAAATAAAGTTTTTCTGCTTATTTTCAATAAATTAGCAGTCTCTGTGCGATTATAATTACACTTATTCAGAGCTTCGATAATAAGTTCCTTTTCCAGTTTCGAATTAATCGACTTCAGGCTTTCATCCAAGCCGGAATTAAATACTTGTTTGGTACCGTCTATAACAGGATAACCTTTAATTCTCATCGGTAAATGTTCACGAGTAATTGTTCCCTCCCTGCAAAGGATCATTGCGCTTTGTATAGCATTCTGTAAATCCCTTATATTTCCGGGCCAATTGTAGTTCAGCAACCGGTCAACAGCCTCTTTGCTCATGTTTTTAATATGAAGACCTAATTCACAGTTGAACACATTTATGAAATACTCAATAAAAAGAGGTATATCATCCTTTCTATCGCGCAAAGGAGGTATTTGAATCGGAAAGATATTTAAGCGATAATAAAGATCCAGACGAAAACTACCCTTTTGAACCCTCTCCTCCAGGTTATTATTTGTTGCCGACAGAATCCTAACATTTACCGGAATTGGTTTTATTCCTCCTACTTTTGTAATTTTTTTATCCTCCAGAACCCGTAATAATTTTACCTGTGCATCGAGAGGCAATTCTCCCAGTTCGTCGAGAAACAAAGTACCTCCATCTGCCTGTTCAAATTTTCCAGGCTTTGTTTCTTTAGCATCCGTGAAAGCCCCCTTTTCATGTCCGAACAATTCGCTCTCAATAAGACTAAATGGAATCGCTCCACAGTTAACAGTAATAAATGGACCGTCTTTTCGCCGGCTTGTCTGATGTATGGCGTTTGCAATTATTTCTTTCCCCACGCCGCTTTCCCCTTGAATAAGTACAGTAGTATCTGTATCGGCTACACATTTGGCTTGTTCAATTACCTTTTTCATTTTTTCATTCGTACCAATAATCGATTCGAACGATTTCTGTTCTGTCAGCTTTCGTTTAAGGTCCGATATTTCAACTGTTAGCCGTTGATGGTCCATTGCCCGTTTTATTAATAAAAGGAGTTTATCATTATCAAAAGGCTTTTCGAGATAATCATAAGCGCCTTTCTTAATTGCATCCACGGCAAGTGATACCTCCCCGTGGGCGGTAATAATAATAACTGTCAGGTTTGGATTTTTCTCTTTTATTGTTACAAGTGCCTCAATTCCGTTAATTCCGGGCATGTTTTGATCCATTATTATGACATCGGGCTTATAGGAATTTAGAATTGCTATTGCTTTTTGTCCGTTTTCAACTGATTTTACACCATAGTTTTCGTCTTCAAGCATACGGGAAAGTACCTTCCTGATTTTTTCTTCATCATCGACAATTAAAATCTGCGGCTTTTTCATAAACATCTGATGGTTTCGTGAACTATTGCCTTGCTTGATAATTTATTTTAAGGGAATACGAATTTTCACTTTGGTTCCTATTCCAGGTTCGCTGAAAAATTCAATATCTCCGCCGTGCTGGTTTATGATCCTGTATGAAATAGACAGGCCAAGACCTGTTCCTTCTTTTTTAGTAGTATAAAAAGGATCAAAAATCTTGTCGATGTTCTCATTTGATATCCCTTCCCCGTTATCAATGACTTCTATCAGATACTCAGGAGTATACTTGTTCTGTCTATCGGAGAAAGTAACGTTTATATAAATTTTCCCCGGCTCGTTTTCAATAGCCTGAATAGAATTCATAATTATATTCAGAAATACTTGTTTTAACTGAGACGGATCTGCAAAAATATCGTCCTGGTCCGCCTGATAATCAAGACATATTTCTATTCCTTCATTGCGGGCTGTATTTGAGACAAGCTGAATAGTTTGCAAAAGAATTGTTTTTAATTGTGTATTTTCTTTCTTCAATGGTTGCGGTTTGGCGAATGACAGCATCCCTTCAATAATAACATTGATACGGTCTACTTCAGAAATAAGATCATCAGCCATCTCTGTATCCATCGGATCGTTTAATTTTTTTCTTAAAAACTGGATTGAACAACGTATTGAAGTAAGAGGATTACGTATTTCGTGGGCAGCTCCGGCTGCAAGTTCCCCCAGGGTTGCCAAGCGGTCAGCCCTGTACATTTTTCTGGTTCGTTCTTTCTGTACCTGATAAAGCAATGCATTTTCGAAGGCAAAACCAGCCTGATCAAGGAATATTTTTAAGTACTGCAATTCATTATTATCGAAAGCGACATTGTTTTTTTTACTGCAGATACATACCATTCCCCGCACCTGGTTCATTACAACAAATGGATAGATCAGGGAAATATTCCTCTGTTTCAGCAATTCCTGTTCGCGTCTTGAAAAAAAATTAAATATCTGTGGATTTTGATTTATCTCAAGAAAAGTCTTGTTTACCGAGAGCCAGAAAATTAATTTGTCTGAAGTACTGAAATATAATATGTCTTTGGGTTGTGAATTTGTAATAATATTTTCGACTGGTAAATACCTGTTTAAATCAGGATTCAGCAGTAAAATAAATATTTGATCGGTTTCAAGCAGTTCCTTTAATCTCGATGAAAAATTATCCTTAAGCTGTTCCAGGTCGGTAATTATCGAAAATGATTCATTCATTTCTGACAAAAACCTTTTGAAATTCTGGTTCGGGTCCTTATTGCCTTGCTTAAAAAACATTACAAGATGTTAGTGAAATCTAAATGTAAGAAAATGAATTCTTCTTTCCAAAATAACCTGAATTAATTTTGGGTAAAGAATTACTCAATATCTGTTTCAATTACCCATTTAATAGAAGCATGCAATCTGTTTATATCAATCTTATGATATGATTATAAACGTTTTAAATCTTTTGGCATAAGTATTGTAAAAAGAAGCTTTGTTTAACGAGCTTCCATTTAAAAAACCAGAAGTGAAAGGGTTGAAGATCCTGATTTTAGTACTAATAATGTTACCGGGAGCGGTAAATTCACAAGACACTCTCTTTCTTACCTGCTCCAGCGCTATTGAAATTGCTCTTGGCGAAAGTTATTCTTCCCGGTCATTTGAGATAGATAAGCAGGCTATGCAATATTATTTCAGCTATTATAAGGCAATGTTTAAACCAAGGCTCGACCTTAACTTATTTGCGCCATCCTGGCTGGAGACAGTGACAGAAATACAACAGGCAGATGGATTGCCGGTTTATAATTCTACCGGATCTCTTCAGGTTGGTGGCGACTTAAGATTCACATATGTTTTACCTACCGGCGGAAATTTATATTTATCCACAAACCCGTTTCGCCAGAACTATTCTACTGTTCTTGCAAGTAATAACAGTACTCTGAAAAACGACCTGTTTAACAGTCAATTTACGTTAAATTTTACCCAGCCGATATTCACTAAAAATAAATTACGGGAAAACCTTTATGAAGCCGAATACAGATATCAGAAGTCGGAACATTACTATACCCGCGCTCAAATGGACATCGTATATGATGTTACTGCAGAATTTTACGCTTTATATCACAATAAGAAACAAGTGGAGATTGCCCTGGAGAAACTAACAAATTCAGAAGAATCATTCCGTATTGCCAGGTTAAAACTGGAAGGCGGACGCATAGCCCAGGGCGATGTGATGAGCGCTGAAGTTTCGGTAGCACAGAATAAAGCTGCTTATCTGAAAGCCATTAACGAAATGCAAAACGAGGAAGACCGGTTTAAGCAACTTATCGGTCTTGATCTTGACCAGAAAATAGGGATTGTAACAAACCTTGAGTATATGCCTGTTCTGATCGATGTACAAAGAGCCACTGATGAAGCCCTGAAGAACAGACTCGAAATCAAGGAGACTGAAATGGACATTAACCTTTTGAAAATTGAGGTTGACAGAGCCAAACGTTTAAGGGAATTTCAGGGGAATATCTCAGCATATTACGACTTAACAGGTATAAGCACACTTGGAGAAGGGACGACTTCTCAATTGTTCCGGTCGTCTTTGGATAATATTCAGGACCGGCCGCCCAACAGGGGTATTGCTCTAACGCTTTCGGTGCCCATTTACGATTGGGGAAGGGGCTCTTCAAAAGTAAAGCAGGCGAAGCTGAATCTCCAATCAAAAGAATTATATAAAGAAGATCAGGAAGTAACGATACGCAGAGAAGTGCGCGAAATCATACGTTCAGTAACTGAATCGTCTGAACAGCTTAATATTCACCAGAAAAATCTTGACCTGGCCCGGCAAACTTACAAGATAAACCAGATCCGTTTTGAAAATGGAGATATTTCTAACCAGGATCTCACAAGAGAACAGGAAATACTTGCAACCATTCAGCTGGATTATCTTAATGCATTTATCGGTTACCAGCTTTCAATAAACAATTTAAAACGAAAAACGATGTGGGATTTTGAAAACAATAAAAGTTATGTGGTGGATAGTGAGTTAAAGGGTAATTAACTCAAGTTGCTAGTTATTGTTTGTTGTAAGATATTTTAAAGTATTGTAAATCAATTAAATATGTTGATAAATAATGTTAATATGTTGATAATCAAGTGTATATAAATTAGTTATAACGAAAAAAATCCTCCAGGTTTAAGTCGCCAAACCATATAACCTGAAGGATATGATAGAAAAATTTATTGCAATTTACGTTTTTATTGATGATATCATGATAGAAATTGGTCATAAAGAACCGGTTAACCGTAATTCTTCTGATTCCGAGTTGATTGCAGTGGCTCTGATTGCTGCAAAATATTTTCATGGGAATATCGATCATGCCATCAATTTTGTAAAGTGTACCAATCTTCTTCCCGGAATGCTCAGCAAAAGCCGCTTTAACAGACGAATACACTCAATCTTCGAGTTAATTATCGACCTGTTTTTGAACACTGCTGACATAATCAAAAGATTAAACATATCGTCTGAATATATTATTGACAGTTTCCCGGTAGCTACCTGTGAAAACATTCGTATCTGCAGATCCAAACTTATTAAGGGGAAGCAATACCGGGGTTATAAACCTTCTATGAGAAAATACTTCTATGGGTTCACCGTTCAGGTAATTACAACAGTGGATGGAATACCAGTTGAATTTGCGATGCTTCCTGGGTGCTATCACGACATTGATGGAATGAAAAACATGTTCTTTAATCTGCCAGAAGATAGCACTGTATATGGCGATAGTGCGTATACGGATTACTACAATGAACAAGTATGCAGCGAGGCAGCAGATATAAATTTGATGATTGCCAGAAAAAGTAACACCAAGCTGCCTCATGAACCGTGGCAGAACTTTTTGATCTCTGATTCCAGGAAAAGAATCGAGACTACATTCAGTCAGATATCCAGTATGTTGCCGAAGCGCATTCATGCAGTAACAGTTGATGGATTTTTGATGAAAGTGATCCTCTTTATATTCGTTTTCACCATAAATGAAAAGTTTTTATAGATAGCAACTTAAGTTAATTAGTAATTAGTGTTAAAAAACTATACCATGAAAATAATCATAGCATTTACCCTTCTATTGAGTTTAATCATACCCGGACATTCACAGGAAGACCAGGCAAGCATCGCCCTTGATCTTAAAAAGGCTCGTGCCGCGTATGAAATTGCAAAACAAAAGTACGAAAACGATAAAGAACTTTATGATCAGAAAGCCATTTCGCTGGCTGAGTTCAATAATACCAAAAATGAGTCCTTGGCTAAAGAGGTTGATTATCAAAAACTTATCCTGAGGCTCATATCACAACAATCATACATCATTATAGAAAAAGCTGTGAAATATCAGAATAGTAAAGCTGAAAAACACGTACAAATAACACTTCGTAGTTCAACGGAAGGGAATCAGGATTACCTGCAACAGTTTGAACAGCATTTCGACATATTTACACCGGAAATGAGAACAGCCAAGGTGTATAACGTCTTTGTATCAATCAATAATATAACTGACAATACAATCATAGGGTCGCCTTATGAAATTCGTATTCCATATATCGACAATGGAGCAACGGCGCTGGCTGATTTTAATCTGTTGAGGGATGCCGAAAGTGTTCAGGTAGTACTAAACTACAATGGTAAAAAAGATACAAAGAATATTTATCTCGAAAAAGATGCTTCTGCCAATATGGTAGCTGTCACTTCTTCTCAGTTCGCACAGGAGACCGATTTGGGTTCATCTGCTTCATATGACCTGGGTCTGGAACGTTTTTCTTCATCAGACGATGTGTACAGATTCATGGTGGTTAATCTTCCCCGGCAGGTATCGTACGATCTTTATGACGCTGATAACAATGCCCGGTTGTCACAGCTTAAATTCAACCAGGGAGTAAATCTTCGCAAACTTTCATTGAAAGCTTACCTGCCTGACCGTGAAGACGATGATATTAAGATTGACAAACCCATCGATTTCTATTTACTTGTTCTAAGCGATGCTGAATATACAAGACTGGGAGAATCGCGTAATATGACCCAAAAAGAAATTGATCAGATTCAGTCAGGGAAGATCAAGCTTGAGCTTATTCCAAAAGGTGTTGGTCGTATTACAGTAAAAGCCCCCTCACTTTACCACGAAATTAAGACAGGCGACAGCCTCTCAATGAAAATCACAGTGATGAATGATGGTACGCGTGTACTTGATAATATTAAAATCACCACTGAAAATCCCCTCAACTGGAAGTCGTTAATAGTGCCAGACATTATAGCTACTCTGGCTCCCGGGAAGGAACAGGAAGTTAAATTGAACATATTACCCCCCGAAGATGTGAATGTCGGTGCACAGGAGGTGAAAATCAAAACACAGGCCACTGCCAATAACAGGACAGTTGAGACCGAGGACAAAACAGTCCGTATTCAGGTGGAAGCACGCACACCCATATTTGGAACTATTATGCTGATCCTGCTTTTGATAGGAGTTTTGGGTGGGATAGTTGTGTTTGGGATTAGGATAAGTAAGAGGTAAACGGTAATCGGTAATCAGTATTCGGTGTTTAATATATTAAAACCAAAAGATGTTCAGACACTTAATAATTAAAGAGATACAGGAAATTGTTACAAACACTCGTTCTCTGTTTGTCCTGTTAATATGTGTATTGCTTATTCCTCTTGGTCTGTATGTATCCACAAAGGAATATGAGCAAAACAAAGCTGCTTATAAAGACGCAAAACAAATGTATGAGGAACATAACATAGACAATAAGCGCATGAATTTCATCGCTGAAGGATACATTTCCCCTTCTCCACTGAGTATTTTTTCAAGTGGATTATCCGGTTACTTACCAAATAAAATCACTACCGATTCCAAAGGGGTATGGCATACAGAAAATGAGTACGGAATAAATAATCCTGTGGCCCTGCTTTTTGGGAAAATCGACTTCTATTTTATCATTACAATTATTCTTTCATTGTTAGCCTTTATTGTTACATTTAACAGTATTACCGGCGAAAAGGAAAGTGGTACGCTAAGGCTTACGGTTGCTAATGCTGTACCACGATGGAAAATTATCTTGTCTAAAATTACCGGCAGCTATATTGTATTTCTTGTTTCATTTTTGGCTGGCACCATTTTGGGATTGGTATTACTTACATTAACAACCTCAGTACCAATTTTATCGAAAAACTATTTGGTTCCGTTTTTGGTAATTTTAATAATAAGCCTTCTATTTCTCTTTATCTTTTTTAATATGGGGATATTATTGTCTATTTCGACAAGAAGCTCCGGCGCTTCAATTACTGCTTCACTTTTGATATGGGTGATGATAGCCATTATAATCCCTAAAGTCAGTCCTATGATTGCCCAGATAATTTATCCGATTGAAACGGAAGAGGTTGTAAACAAGCAAAAAAACATGAAACGTGATGAAATAAGGATTGAGTTTAATAAAGCTCAGGGTGAGTTGATGAAGAGTGTTTTAAGTGACAGGGGAATTAATGCCGAAACTATGGAATTATGGAAAATTGTGAGTGATCCTGAATCGAAAGCAGCCATAAACGACTATGATGAAAAGATTGTTGAAGTAAAAAGGAAATATGAGGAAATGGAAAATACTGCAATAGCCATAATTGAAAAGGACTATAATAGTCAACAACTTGTTCAACAAAATATATCGAAAAACATTTCAAGAATAAGTCCAATCGGCTGCTATACTTATTTAGTCAGTGACCTGACTAATACAGGCTTAACAGAGTTGTCGAATATCGAATCTAATGCCAGGCAGTTTAGTGGTTTTGCAGAGTCAGAGTACTATAGTAAAATGCGAAAGTATTATAAAGAATATCGCCTTGGAGGGAGTACATCGGCTGGTATATTTGGTACTATTGAATGGAGTACTGTTAAGATTCCAACATTAAATACTTACAATTATCCAAAGCTTGCAACCGCGATTAATACTAACTGGACCGATCTTTTATTGATCTGTTTTTATGCCATTCTATTTTTTGCTTTGAGCGTATTCCAGTTCATTAAATATGATGTAAGGTGAGGTGTAATCGGTGATCGGTGATCAGAATACAGGAGTGAAGGGAAAATCAGATGAAGAATTGTATTGGATGTAAAACCATTAAGAATTAAGGAAAATGTTTGTAAATATTTTTACGATGGTCTATATCAACAAAAAAAACGATATTATTTACGATTTTCAAACCAATTCGGTAATTGGCAATTCGAATCCGGTAACAATCTTTAAACCCTTTCAGTTTTTTTATGTTAGTTATATTTCTTATTCCTGTTGCTTTTTCAACATTCTCAATAACATCGGCAATATCAGATTTAATTTGTTCGTCCCTTATTTTTTTGATGGCTCTAAGAAAAGAACTTTTAAACTCTGTTTTCATCGTCCAAGTGCTTTCATGACATCTGCACGTCTTACATCGCCGGTTTTCATCCCTTTTTCTATAAGAAATGCAAGCACTGCGTCTTCCATTTCTTCAGTATTAACAGCTTTTGCACGGGTTCCGGTCTTTTTTGCCAGTTCAAGCCAGAACTTGGTTTCAGCTTTGCTTTTAGTTTGTAATACTATTGCTTCCATTATCCTTAATTATTCTGCAAACTTACAAAAAATAAATCATGCACCTATAGTTTTGCCTGTCTGCTATCGACTCAAATTATAAATTTTAACCCAAATACTTATGTTACAAGCCATCGATTTAACAAAACGTTACGAGGACCAGCAACTGGCACTCGATGCACTGAACCTCGAAATTAAAGAAGGTGAGATTTTCTTTCTGCTGGGCGCCAATGGCGCCGGGAAAACAACTACAATAAACCTGTTCCTGAACTTCATTGAACCCACCGGGGGTAAAGCTTTGATTAACGGGATTGATGTGACCAAAGAGCCTCTTGAATCGAAGAAATATGTTTCGTATGTAAGCGAAAACGTGATGCTGTACGGGAATTTTACTGCCAGGCAGAATCTCGATTTCTTTGCCAAACTTGGAGGAAAACCCAATCTCACAAAAGAAGACTATTACATGCGTATGCGTGAGGTGGGTCTTCAGGAGGAAGCCTTTGAAAAAAAACTGAAGACTTTTTCAAAAGGTATGCGTCAGAAAGTAGGGCTTACAATTGCCATTATCAAGGATGCGCCGAATATCCTTCTCGATGAACCTACTGCAGGCCTCGATCCCAAAGCGGCAGCAGAACTGATGCAGATACTTGTGAACCTTAAACGGCAGGGCAAATCCATTCTCATGTGTACCCACGATATCTTTCGTGCAAAAAACATCGCCGACCGTGTCGGCATAATGAAAGAAGGTAGGTTGGTGATGGTACGCACCCGCTCGGAGTTCCTCGAAGACGATCTTGAAAAGATATATATGAACTACATGCAGGAGATGGTTATTGAGAACCGGTAACCGGTGAGTTAATCGGTGTGACTTCCGGATACCTGACAATTTACTTGTAAGAAGTTTAAATGAACAATTTAAAACAAGAGAAATGATCCTGCGCATTGCAACCAAAGAACTATATCATAATATAACCACTCCACGGTTTATCACTGGTTTTGTGTTATCCCTGCTTCTTATCCCTTTCTCAATTGTCATCAGCATCAATGAGTACAAAAGCAAAATAAACGTATTTCAGACAGAACAAAAACAAGCGGATATAGAAAATCAGGCGAATGTTTATTCAGCCTATAGGCCGGTTATTGTTAAGAAGCCTACTCCGCTCAGTATTTTTGCACGCGGTGTAAGTTACAATCTTGGCGATAGGGTAAAAATCCTTTTCGGCGATATACCAATGATGAGCGAAGGAAAAGCCGAAAGTCGCGATAATCCCTTCCTGAACCGGTTTTTTACCTTCGACTTTATTTCCGTGCTCATCATCATAATCTCGCTTATGTCATTCCTTTTCACCTACGATATTTGTACATGGGAGAGGGAAACAGGCACACTGAAAATCATGCTCTCAAACCCTGTGAGCCGTGCATCGGTTCTGACCGGGAAAATGCTGGGAACATTTCTTACCCTGTTGCCAATGTTATTGTTCAGTTACGGATTATGTATCTTGGTCATAATGTTTTTCCCATTTATTCACTTTACATCTTCCGAATGGGTACGAATAGGGCTTATCTTCCTGCTTAGCGTTGTCTTTCTTGTACTTTTCATGATTATCGGTCTGTTTGTATCGTCTCGGGTAAAACATTCCGGAACAGCCATTGTAATTTGCCTGGTACTATGGGTTACCTTTTTGTTTATCATACCCAATCTTGCAAATTATTCTGCGAAAAGTTTTGTGAAAGTCCGGTCAGTTGAAAACTTAAATTTTGACATTCAGGAAATTGATAAAGAGTTTTATATGAAGTTTGTAGAGTATAATCAAAAGCTGCCAAAGGCAGATTGGAATATGACATGGATGGTTATAGGGGGGGGTGAAGGAAACAGGATTGCTGGTGCATCTCAAAGCTATTTCGAAAAGGAAAGACTAATGAACATCTTCAGAGAACCATTAAGGATTGATTATGCTGATAAAAAGTGGAGTATTCGTAAAGTTTATATTACAAAACTTGGGAAACAGGAAAAAACGGCACAATATTTATCTTTTCTGTCTCCGTCTGAAATATTCAAAAAATCAATCAATAGCTTATGTGCCACCGGTGCAGAAAGCCATTATAGATTTCTTGACCAGGCCCGCAAGTATCGCGAAGACCTTATCAGATACTATAAAGAAAACAAATTTTTCAGTTCATACCTTTATTTTACCCAGCAAGATCCAAAGAGTTTTATGACCGCTGATGAGATGGTAAACACCTTAACAAATGGTGAAATAAAAACATTAGCCGATTTAAATGCAAAAAATGATCCGTGGGTATTCAAATATTTTAAAAATTCACCTCCAGATTGGGATATTAATGTTTGGAAATTCATGGACCTTTCACAATTTCCTCAATTTGTATATCAACCTGCCAAGGTTTCGAATGATATTGAAGATTCACTGCTTCAGATAGGCATGTTAACTACCCTGGCATTGATCCTTTTTTATTTCTCATACAGAGCATTTATCAGGTATGATGTGAGGTAAATTTTACCCTTCATTGCTTTCTATAACAATTAATTTTTTAATGACATGCTTAATACAATAATTCTTACCGATATAAAACAAAATATCCAGAGCCTTAAGCTCCAGGTTATATTTATTATTATACTGGTGGTTTTTACGGTTGGGAGTGTCGCGTATGTTTTTCAATACCGCGATGCAATGGAAGATTATCACAATTATTCATTAAAAATGCAGGAAGAAATAAGAAAAGATGCAGATATAAATATAACAAGGGTCGCTGTTTACAAAAGAGATCATCTGCTTGCGCCGGAAAATAACGGCTTTATTGATGATTCCAAATCTCAGTTTACACCTAACAACATACAATATAATGCGTTTAATGTGTTTGGATACTCAATCAGCCGTATGACAAGTAATCCATATCTCTATCTTTCAAACGACCTGAATTGGGTCTTCATTCTTTCAATAATAGCCAGCTTCGCTATTTTATTACTTTCATACGATACCATATCAGGCGAACGGGAACAACAAACTCTAAAGCTCATCCTGTCAAACAGCATTCCACGAGGAGTTTTACTTTTTGGAAAATTTATGAGTATCGTAATATCCAGTGTAATTATGTTACTACCTGGATTACTTATAAGTCTAATCATTCTGCTAATTTCAGGAATTTTAAAAATAAGTGCTCTTCAGGCTTTTGAAATTACAATGTTCATTGTAGCCGCGATTCTTTTCATCTCAACGATTTCGGCACTGGGAATGTTTTGTTCTGTAGTCTCACGTTCATCCAGCGTGAGCTTGTTAATCGGAATCATTTTATGGTCAGTATTCCTTATATTCTCACCCAACATAGCTGTATTTACCGCCGATCAGATTTTCAAAATAAAAAATTCAGAAACCGTTCAGGAGGAAGTAAAAATGACAAAGGATGCTATCAATAAAGCAGCACCTGAAGGAAGCTGGTCGGGGAGTGACAATCCTTTCTTTCCCAGACATGAATTGAGGGCTAAAAATCAAACTAACCTTATGAATGCCGAAAAGCAGATTAAAGACGAATGGTATAACAGCCAGTTCAGACAATATGAGAAAGCGAGCCGGTTTACATACCTTTCTCCAATTTCGATATTTGGGATGGTGAACGAGTCGCTGATTGGAAGCGGTTATCCTCGTTTTCGAAAGAATTGGGAAGATTTACATACTTATCAGAACCAGTTTCTTTCATGGTTTAAAGCAATTGATTCAAAAGATACGAAAAGTCCGCACTGGTATAATCCTTATGAGGATTATTCCACAAGCCGCGAAAAAATAAGATTTGAAGAGATACCCTTATATACAGAAAAGTTGATGACCATACCGCAACGGTTAGCTTCGGCTTTCCCCGGGATTATACTGTTGGTGATATATTCTTTTTTGTTGTTTGGGATTTCGGTTTTGATGTTTAACAGGTATGATGTTAGGTGAAGAAAGGTAAACGGTAAACGGTAAACGGTAATCAGTAATCAGGAATCAATAATCGATGCCTACGGTTTCCTGTTTAACGAACACTGGTTACCATTTGAATATATTTAACATAATTTTTAAAATCATGATCTTGCACATTGCAAAAAAAGACTTCCTCGACAATTTTACTTCGGCCCGTTTTGTGGCAGGTTTCCTGCTTTGTTTATTCCTGGTGCCATTCACAGTGTATACCGGAACCAGACTATATGAAAGCAGGGTAGATAAATATCAGCGTGATGCCCGGGAAGCTGATGAGATATTTACCAAAGCTCAGGTCTATGCTCAAATACAGCCGGTGGCAGTGATTCAGCCCAGTCCCTTAACAATTTTTTCAAAGGGAATCAGTGAGCAGGTAGGCAGCAAGGCGAGTCTCAGCAATAGTGAAATACCAACTTTTGCTACCGGTATCACCACAATGTATGAGAACCAGTTTCTAAACCGTTTTGTCAGCCTGGATTTTATAAACATCCTTGCAATTATATTATCATTGATAGGTGTATTCTTATCCTACGATATTTTTTCGCGGGAAAAGGAAGACGGTACGCTTAAATTATTATTAAGCAACAATGTAAAACGATCTGATTTCTTTCTGGGAAAAGTAAGTGGAATCCTCCTGACTTTTATTCCCTTATTGCTGGTTTGTTATATACTTGTATTTATAATCCTCTGGATCTCTCCTTCTGTAAGCCTTTCTGCTGATGATTATGCAAGGATACTTTTGTTATTTGTATTCAGCCTTCTCTATCTTTCGTTTTTTATCTTACTGGGAAGCTATATATCCAGCAAAGCCGGAACATCTTCCACCAGTCTGATAATTAACCTCTTCATTTGGTGTTTTTTATTGTTTCTACTTCCCAATTCCATGTCTTATCTGGGAAAAAACATTGTTAAAAGCGATAATTACAGTATTGTCAGAATGAACACAATGGATCTCGATAATGAGTTCTGGAAAAAATATGGTGAATTACAGAAACAGGTAAAAGCTGAAACAGGAATGGTATATACTAACTGGAACCTTTGTGCCGGCTGGAATTATGGTCCTGTATTGTTATGCTTTACCACTCATGATGTTATGAAATACGAACGAAGGATGCATGAATTGACAGCTCCGATGGTATTAGATTATGCAGGTAAAAAATGGCATTTACAGGAGGTTTATTTGAACCAGTTGTTTCATCAGCAGAAAATTGTAAAATACCTATCCTGTCTTTCACCTTCGGAGATTTTAAAATATGTATCGTCATCTCTTTGTAAATCAGATATGGAAAATCATGTTGATTTCATGAATCAGGCCAGGAACTATCGGGAACAATTTTTTAATTATTATAAGGAAAATAAAATCTTTTCATCCTATAATTATTTCTCACCCCATAAAGAATCAGAGATTCCGAAAACACAGGAAGAAGCCATGAAAATGGTGGCACAATGGAGATCGACGGCCAAACCTGAATCAACCTTCGATTTGTCTTCGCTTGGCTTTATTTCCACAGCAGGGTTACCCCGGTTTACATACAATGAAAGAGGAATTATCGACGGATTGTCAGATCAGCTATGGATATTTGCGGGGTTGATTTCAGCTTGTGTTGTATTAATATGGATCACCTACAGTTCATTAATAAAATATGATATCCGGTAATTTAAAATTTCAGATTATGCTTAAAACTATTATCATTCGCGAACTACAAAACCATCTGTATAGTCTACGGTTCATTTTTGCCTTAATACTTACACTTTTTTTGTTTGGAGTTTCATCAATGTCTTTCATAGCGGAATATAAAGAACAGAAAAATACACATGAACAGGGAATGGTAAAATTTCAGGAATATAAAAAAGATCTTGCCAAAAATGCTTCCAGGTTTGCTCAAAACCGTACTTATCTTCCACTGGCTCCGCGAAACTCCGGATTTATTGCATCATGTCAGGAAGAGAATATTCCTAATACAATCATTTATAGCGCTTTTAATGTATTTAATTACGATATTTCAGAAGGTAACAAAAATCCATTTGTATTGCCCTTAAAAAGTGTAAACTGGGAATTCATACTGGTACTGTTGTTCAGTTTTCTTGCCATCATTTTCACTTTCGATGCCGTCTCCGGTGAAAAGGAAATGCGAACATTGGCATTGGGATTATCTAATCCGGTATCAAGGGGTATTTTGTGTGCCGGTAAGTTAATAGGTACTGTTATTATATTGACCATGTTTGTAGTCCTTGGAATAATTGTAAGTGTATTGATATTGTTGTTTTCCGGTCAGACAATGATTACTTATACAACAGTAGCTGAAATCGGGGGCTTCCTGTTATTATCCTTACTCCTTATAGCATGTTCAAGTTGTGTCGGACTTTTAACATCAGTATTAAGTTACCGCTCCAATACTTCTCTTCTTATCGGATTAATGGTGTGGTTGATACTATTATTAATAATACCCCACACAACCCTCTTATTATCAAACAGATTATTTCCGGTTGAATCTTCAGAAGTAATTATACAAAACACTAATAACTCCCGTAAAACAATTGAGGCAGGCTTTCCTGAAGGTAAATGGCGTAGCGAAAGTAACAATCCTTTTACTCCCGATCATCAGATCAGGGCTAACATGCAGATGGAATTTATGCTTGGGGAAAAGAAAATCAGAGATAACTGGTATAACTCCCAGTTTTCGCAGTATTTAAACACAAGTAAAATGACATTGATTTCTCCAATGTTCATCTTTGAAATGGGGAATGAACACATGTTGAATGGTGGATTTCAACGGTTTATAAACAACTGGAATGATCTGCATACTTATCAGGAACAATTTTTAACCTGGTTTAAAGCTTTTGATTCAAAGGATGATAAAAGCCCACACTGGTATAATCCTTATGAAGACTACTCAACATCAAAGAGTAAGGTAAATATTGATGAAGTGCCTGTATACTCCGAAAGAATTGTTCCCTTTACACAGAGATTATCCCGAAGCGGAATATATATAGCCCTCTTGTCAATCTATACTGCTATATTATTTTATATATCGTTTGTGTTGTTCATAAGGTATGATGTGAGATGAGCACAGGTAATCAGTAACCGGTGATGAATACCATTTACCGAATACCGAACACCGTTTACCGTTTACCGTTTACCGATTACCCTTTTCAGATATATAACTTAAATTTCTAAAACATGATCTGGCATATTGCAAAAAAAGACTTCCTCGACAATTTTACTTCTGATCTGATTTATTAAACGGATAACAGTAATATGAATTTATGATTTGCCTGAGTTCATGTATCCGGAACGGTTTGGATATATATTCAGATAAAGCCGCCAATTCACATTTTAAGGCTAGTTCCTGAGGAGAAACTGCTGAGAGAGCAATAACAGGGACCCGCGGATTAACCTGTCTGAACTTCGGGATCAGGGTCCAGCCATCATAAACGGGAAGCCGGATATCAAGTATCACAAGGAAAATTTCGTTCGAGAAATTACTGAACAGATCAAATGCCTCCCTGCCGCATCCGGTTTCGATAATTGTTATTTTTGTGTCACTCATAATTTTTTTAATGAGTAAACGGGTATTGTTATCATCATCGATAATAAGAAGTTTATCCCTGGCATTAATATGGTTTTGTTTAATATAATTCAATCCTGCTCAGGTTATACACTAAAATTATGTTTGCTCTCAGACTTTTTATCTGACACTATTGTGAATTATTGCAAATCAAATATATGAAATTATAGCATATATGCTATAATTATTTGTTTCTTTTTTACGGATATTAACCGAGTGGAAAGAAAATTTATATTTGATGAAGCGGGTCTTAAGGCTTTTGCTAAAAGACTAAAGAAGGTAAGAAAGATGAAAAGCCTGTCCCAGGAAGAACTTGCATTGAGGACTGAATTAACGTTGAGCCAGATAGCCCGGATTGAAACAGCAAAAATAAACACGACACTAAGTACGGTTTTCAGAATTGCGCGGATTTTGGATATTGAATTGCCGGAATTATTCGATTTTAAGCTGCCGGCTAATGACAATTCACGAGGAAAATATATAATCAAAGATGATAATTTTAATATTGCAGCAGAGGAATAGAATATAAAATTCAATAATGCCGCTATCTGAAAATGCTTTATTCCTCTGATTCCTTTGACAAAATTTCGTTTGGAGGCTATCCCTGAATTCCTTTCATCCGGCAATGTAATGAACCTGTCCCTGTCAGGCACATTACTCAAATGTAATAATACTTATTTAAGGTAATTCAGGTGTTTGTGTAAAGAGCCTTCAAACCCAAACATGTCGTCTGTAATAGTTATATTAGCAATCTAAAATTTTATTAAGTTAATTGTTATAAAGCATGTTTTATTTAGCTGTATATTAATATTTTATGACTAATTATAATTTTAAAATAAGATCATTCTTTAAAGATGTTGCAGAAGCA
>Ga0154516_1025_pt1 | contig 40192 bp, 29 predicted proteins | sample RifGroE2_FD_115995 | JGI IMG/M metagenome (GOLD analysis project Ga0154516, IMG submission 115995) | Bacteroidetes bacterium GWE2_41_25 | reverse complement strand
AACGAATAAATCAACCACCCCGTCCCGACGCTTCGGTCGGGACACCCCTCCTTCAAAAGGAGAGCCTGCCCCGCTTCGGCGGGGGGAAACTTTTTCTAGTCTCCTTATTTACAATACGACTCTAAGGTTGACGGATATGCATAGGGGGATGGGGGGGTGAAACATCCGATTATAAAAGCTTATTAAATAACTTATCCTAAGTGATTAACCATTACCCAACTCCATCATTCTCTTCACCGCCGGATTCGGATTTATAATCTCATCAGCCGATCTGATGGTAACAGTTGGAATTGCGCCATGATCAAGATGTATCTGCATACGAAGCTCCTCATCCTTATTTTTTCCGGAAAGTCCTGTATACCCGAATGTTCGGCATAGTTTTCCGAAGAGCACCTCATTGAGATTACATCCTCCGGCCCTCTCAAGCCCTTCAGTTGAAGTCTGCCAGCTTCTGTAAAGATGGACCTGTGCAAATGAGAGCCTCTGTGCTGTAATTTCATTCAGTCCTTCACCCACTACAACCAGTCCGTTTCCCAACTCTGAAACATGTCTGATGAGTCTGTTCATTCCCTCGGCAGGTGACATCGATTCAACAATACTGTTATGTATATTCCAGATGCAGAGTGTTACATCGATAAATACTGTATTGAGTTGTAATTCCTTTGAGGCAGTTAGAATCCGTTCCCCCAGTATTGAGCGCCACATGCTCAGTCCGGGATGGATCTTAACCATAACTTTTTTATCGCGGTTCCCTAACCGGTTTGTGTTCGATTCGGGTACTCCGATAACCCTGCTGTTATACCAGCTCCATCCCTGCAATTGTTTTGTTTCAACCGATCTGTATGGAAAATCCCTGACCCTGTCGTATACAGGATTGGATGGATCCATATCGATTGAGTTGAAATGAGGCATGATGTGAAATCCCATTTCCCGGCCTTTCTTTAAAAATACTTTTGCAACGTCGCTTGCAAAATAGTCAGGATAATTTTCATCATATCCGTCTGTTCTCCAGTTTGAAAAATGTATCAGAACTTTTGCGGGATCAATTTTTTTAGCAAGCGCATCGAGTACATCCGTGTTTCCGGGGCACCATGAAATTGCAAATTTCACATCGCTTATCCATTTCTGCCTTAGCTGCTCTTCGGCTTCCAGGTTATAGGCTTTCCAGTACCAGTGCCTGTATTTTTCAGCAGGGACCCCCCAATCGCCCTTGTAAGTATTTATTCTCCAGCATATACCTCCTGCACTGAGGTTGTCATCTATCGGGCCATAAGCTTCGCTGTCAAGACCTATAACAAATGCTTCAGAAGCGGTACCTGTCTGCAGTGCTTTAAATCTGTATTGGGTGTCCTGCGTATGGATCCAGAATCCACGTTCTTTCGATTGAAAAATAGCAAGTCCGGCTTCCCAGTCGGAAGGCCATCTCCATCTGCTGTTTTTTATTAACGGATCATCCATTTTAAGTCTGGCCCCCTGGAAAAACGGGGCAACAAGATCAAGTGAAGGCTTTATGCCTGAAATGTTCCAGCGGCATGCCAGCACACCCGGACGGGATGAATAGGCTGAAGGTTCAATGATCAGGTCACCTGTAATGTCCTCAACTGAAACAGTAAGTACGCCATCTCCGTCCCAGCTGTTAAACCGGATCTCTGCTCTCTGTTCCGAGACCTGTTGTGTCACCGTGCTTCCGAACTTCTCCTCATTGATATTGATCAGTTCATTGTTCCTGTACAATAATTGCAAAGCTCTGAAGTTCGTGGTGTCAGGTTTCTCAATGAATTCTTCACCTGATGCCTTATCTTTCAATGAGGTGATGATCCCTTTTTCAATAGCTGCCGTTAGCGAAATGGTATCAATAACGATTTTATTATCAGTCACCTTAACAGTGCTCTTATACTCTGCAGCTTGTTGTGCAACACCCTTATTCTTATCCGGAATTGCACCTTCCCCGATCTTAGGTGAGATAACAGTCGCCGCAGCAGAATAGCCTGCGGTTTTGATGAAGTTCCTGCGTTCCATGGTACTTGTATTGATTAATTTAATGAAAAGACAATTTTGATAATAAAGATAAATAATTACTTTTAGTACTATGAATAAAATACTGATAAGATGTACAATCGCCTCAGCACTCGGGGGATTGCTTTTTGGATACGACACAGTTATCATCAACGGGGCTATGCTCGACCTTGTAAGACATTTTAATCTTACCCCGGCAATACAGGGATGGACTGTAAGTTCCGCCCTGGTGGGATGCATCATCGGGACTATTCTGATCGGGAAGCCCGGGGATATTTTTGGTGCACAGCGCCTGTTACAGTTGCTGGCAGTATTGTTCTTTGCATCCTCAGCGGGTTGTGGCTTAGCTCCGACGATAGATGTCTTTATTATTTTCAGGTTCATCGGCGGACTGGCTATAGGAGGCGCATCCGTAATATGTCCTGTATATATTTCCGAAATATCTCCTCCAAAGCACAGGGGATTACTCGCTTCAACCTTCCAGCTTGCAATAGTTTTCGGGATACTGTTATCATTGATTTCGAACTACCTTTTGCTTAATACAGGTGAGAATAACTGGCGCTGGATGCTGTTCAGCGGTGCTATTCCCGCTGTTGCATTCTTCCTGATGCTGTTCTTTATAAAGAAGAGTCCGCGCTGGCTGGTTAAAAAGGGCAGGGTAGATGAAGCAAGAAAGAATATTGAAGAGCTCTCGTCGCATGAGATTGATACAGAACAAACCCTCAGGGAAATTGAGGAATCTATAAATATTGAAAATGAAGGGAAAAGAATAAATCTGTTTAGGCGACCTTTCAGGAAGATAATATTCATCGGGATATTTGTTGCTGTTTTCAGCCAACTGACTGGAATAGGTGTTGTGTTTTACTATTCAGCCCAGATATTCAGCATTGCAGGATTTTCACCCGATACCTCAATGCTTCAGAGTGTCATTCTCGGACTCACCAATCTTATATTCACGCTTCTGGCAATGGCAGTCATTGACAGGATCGGCCGAAAGAAATTATTACTGGTCGGACAACTGGGAATGGTAACCGTTCTGGGACTGTTCGGATATGGCTTATTGACGGGGAATATTTCCGGTTACTGGTTAGTTGCATTACTGGTAGCCTATATTGCTTTCTTTGCCTCATCAATGGGAGTAGTGATATGGGTTTTGTTATCGGAAATGTTTCCGAATGTTATCAGGGCCAGAGGTGCATCCTTAGGCTCTTCTGCGAATTGGGTGGTAAATGCTGCCCTCAACTTTTTCTTTCCCGTTGTGATAGGATTTTTTGGTACAACACAGGCAGCTCAGCAGGTGGGCATGAGTTATGCCTTTATCTTTTTTTCAGTCTTTACTTTTATCGGGTTTCTTTATGTGAACAAAAACCTTATAGAAACAAAAGGTAAAACATTGGAACAGATTGAGAAAGAAGTTCTTTATTAATTGGTTTATATTTATCTGCACCTTAGCCGTCAACCTAAGGATATTGTTTTTAGGAGGAAGTAAAAAAGTTTCCCCTCCTTTTGAAGGAGGGGTGGCCGGGACAATTGATTATATGATATATACAAAGATTATTTCCCGGCCGGGGTGGTTGATTTATTTAGCTTGACAGAGCACCATTTTAAGACTGAAATGAAATACAGAAAGTTGAAGACAAGAATATTTACAGGTGAGCTTTGGATTCATGGTATTAAGGTTTGAAAAAATAAAAGTGAGATAAGGAAAGCATTCAATAAATGAAATGAATCGATCAGATCGACAAATCAACCACCCCGGCCGCAAACTAGGTTTGCAATATATTGACTATCATTGTGCTGCGGCCACCCCTCCTTCAAAAGGAGGGGAAACTTATACGATTATTTCCTGCCATAAAATTACGCTTAGGTTGACGGTTATGTCCCTTGCCACCTTCAATGGAGGATTTAGAAACAATCCAAATCAATGACACCCAGGAAAAGATTACTAACAATACTCAAAGGTGACCAACCCGACCAGGTGCCATGGTTCGGGGATCTCGATTATTGGGCTAATTCTCTTATTAAGAGAGGATTGAAGCCTGTTGATTTTATTCTCTCTGATGACTATATCAAATGGCACCATGACCTGGGAGTTGGTTTCTATCTGCAGGGTTATTTCCCATATAAACAAATAATTACGAATTGCACTATTAAAGAATGGTATGAAGGTCATAAACATTTTAAGGAGATAATAACTCCTGTCGGATCTGTCAGGGAATGCTGGGAGTTCATGCCAACTTCATTCTCAGATGCCCCTCTGGAACACTTTATGAAGACGGAAGCAGAGATCCCGGTCATGAAATATATCTATGAAAACACAAGGTTTGAACCCGATTATGATCAGGCATATCTCAGAAAAAAACAGGTTGGTGATCAGGGCGTGGTACTCTGTTATCTTCCCAAAAGCCCCTTCATGCATCTTCTCGCTCTGGAGGCCGGTGTTATGGCAGTCACTAGTGCCGCACTTACTGCCCCCGATGAGTTCGGGGATCTTATCGATACTATGAAAAAGATTTTTGATCAGGCTGCCCGGATCGCTGTTGACAGTCCGGCTGAAGTACTGATGATACCTGAAAATCTCTCCTCCGAGATGGTAGGACCGGAACTGTTTAAATTATATATGTATGATTACCAGAAAGAGTGGACAACCAGGATAAGGGAAGCCGGAAAATACTCTTTTATTCATATTGACGGTACACTTGCAGGCTTGCTGAAACAGGAAGCATCAGTGGGATTTACTGTGCTGGAAGCATTAACACCATACCCTGTCGGTGATTTGAAGTGGGAAGAGCTTGAATCCTTCGCAGGTGATTCAAAGAGTATCTTGTGGGGAGGAATTCCAGGCTCATATTTTACCGGGTGTGTTGACGATGAGGAGTTTGACAGGCATGTAAAATATTTGCTTGAAATAATGAGAAAGAAACCCCGTTTTGTTCTTGGTGTTGCTGATCAGGTCCCCCCCGACGGGCTGGAAAGACGGGTAAAAAGAGTTTCAGAACTTGTAAGTAAATTTGGAAAATATTGAATTCCATGAAAAAACAGCCCCCTGGCCCCCTTGAAAGGGGGAATCTTCGCCCCATCACACCGTCATACCGTCATACCGTCATACCGTCATACCGTCATACCGTCATACCGCCATACCGTCATACCGCAATACCGTCATACCGTCATACCGCCATACCGTCATACCGCCATACCGTCATACCGCCATACCATAAAACCTGATATATCATGAATGGACACCAACGAATAACTGCCACCCTGAAAGGTGAGAAACCTGACAAAGTACCGGTAATGCTTCATAACTTCCTGATGGCTGCCAGGGAGCATGGTGTTACAATGGAACAATACAGGAACAGCCCTAAGGTGATTGCTGAAACATTTATTTCAGCTGTGGATAAATACCAGTATGATGGAATTCTTGTTGATATTGATACAGTTACTCTGGCCGGAGCAGTCGGGGTAAAGGTGGATTTTCCGGTTGATGATGCAGCCCGCTCTCATGACGGAAATATCGCAGATCTTGATGATGTTTTCAGGCTTAAACCTGCCAGGGTAGGTGATTATAAGTATATTCAGATATGGCTGGAGGCTGTACGAATGCTGAAGGATTATTATAAGGATGAGCTCTATATCCGTGGAAACTGCGATCAGGCACCCTTTTCTCTTGCAAGCATGATGAGGGGCGCCCAACCATGGATGCTCGACCTGATGATGGGAACAGAAGAACAGATTACCTGCCTCCTGGAGTACTGCACCGACGCTACATCACAATTCATTACCCTGATGTCGCAGACAGGCTGCGATATGGTTTCCAACGGCGACAGTCCTGCCGGACCTGAAATGATCTCTGCAGATATGTTCGCAAAATATGCCATGCCGTACGAAAAGAGAATCGTTGATCTTGCCCATAATAAAGGAGTGGCATACACAATGCATATCTGCGGAAACACAGAAGTCATCCTCGATCATATGAAACAGATAGGTGCTGATGCCTATGAACTTGATTATAAGACAGATGTGAAAAAGATTTATGATCTGTTTCATGACTCCGCAACATTTATCGGGAATATTGATCCAAGCGGCGTTCTTGCTCTTGGAACAGTTGATGATGTAAGGAAGAAGACTCTTGAATTACTTGAATTTTATAAAAATTCAAACCGCTTCATCCTCAATGCAGGATGTGCTCTTCCTCCGACAACACCATCTGAGAACCTTAAAACAATGATCGAAACCGCACGAAATTTTAGATAAATTAAGGCACAAAGGCGCAATGGCTCAGCGGCTCAGCGGCAAAATTGAAATTAGAATCAGATTCCTTTTATATAAGTTCCCCTCCCGGGAGGGGCCAGGGGTGGGTTAAATCTATAATAACATAATTCTGGTTGCTATGAAACTTTTTTATACTCTTCTGTTGTTCTTTTCTTCAATCTCATTAAATTCCCAAACCTCTTCAGGACCAAAATACACTGTCCCTTCTACCCCCTGGCCCGAATCCTTCGGCAACCACAGGGCTGTAATTGAGATTAGTAAAACAACTGAGGTGGCTCTGCTTGATATCCTCTGGCGACGACATGATCAGGATCCGCAGAAGAGGAGGTTCCTGATAATCGAAGCATCATCGGGAGACACCATTCAGAATATTTACCGTTACTCTGTGAGCAACGAGAGGTGTCGTATTGCATTCGGACCGGTGAAAAAACCAGGGACCTATTATTTCTACTATCTGCCTTATGAGGTTTATGAACACTCAGGCTTCTATAACAAGGAATATCCGGGACCTGAAAAATCCCTTTCTGCAAAATGGGTCAACAGCAACAAGGTTGGTGACATGACAAAGGTAAAATCCTTTCCCGTTGCGAAACTCACTGCATTTCAGTCACGTACGGCTTTTGATTCCTTCTGGCCCATGGAGATCATTGCCCTTTCTTCCGAGAAAAAAGCACTGCTTTCAAAATACACATCTGATTACCTCATTTTTCCTGAAGACAGGATGTTCCCTGTCCGGATGAAAGATGAAATACCTTTGAGGTGGATAGAAAATGGACCCTCCGGTAAATTTACCGGTGAAGCATCCAGGAATGAGTATTATGCATTCCAGGTAGCTCTTTTTGCATCAAGAGCAGATATTAATGATGTAAAAATTGAGTTATCACCCTTAACCGACGGTAATAGTAATACTATACCTGCTTCTGCACTCACATGCTTTAATACAGGGGGTATTGGTCCTTACGGGCAACCTTTCGAAAAAAGAGTGGATGTTTCTGCAGGCTATGTTCAACCCTTCTGGATTGGAATAGACATTACAGAGAATTTTCCAGCCGGAACTTACAAAGGATCGCTTGAAGTTAAGCCTGATAATTCTTCATCTCAGGTTGTTGAACTTGAGATCAGGGTTGCTGACAGAATACTTGCCGACAGAGGGGATAGTGAAACATGGCGGCATTCAAGACTTCGTTGGCTGAATTCAACGTTGGGCATTGATGATAAGCCTTCAAAGCAGTACGAACCAATTGAGTTCCTTGGTAACAATACATACAAACTCACAGATAAACAGCTCACGATGGACCAAGGTGGAATGCCCGGATCCTTTAAAGTCGGAGAGACTGAAATCCTGGCAGGACCACTTGCTTTTATTGTTGAATCCGGGAAAGGAATTGAACAATTCACTTTGCCTGAAGACGTTACGCTTTTGAAAAATGAACCTGGTGCAATGAGCGGATCGTGGACAAGCAGGTCAGATAATTTTGTAATTAACGGAGTGGGGATTATTGAATCAGATGGATACATGAACTATAAAGTCAGGTTGACAGCATCGCATGATATAGCTTTAAAAGATATCAGGCTCGAAATACCTGTCAAGGAAGAGGTTGCAGAATATATGATTGGAATGGATTTGCCGGGGACGATTGTCCCTCAGCAGCATCAGTCAGGATGGAAAGGACCCCACGACAGTTTCTGGATAGGAAATACTTCGGCAGGTATCTGGTGTGAGCTCAGAGGGGGTACTTATCACGGTCCTCTGCTGGGCCTTTATCATCCTCCTTATCCTTCATCATGGTATAATGAAGACAGAGGAGGCTTCAGAATTAAAAAAGATTTAAAAGAGGTTAAAGCTGTGGTTTATAGTGGCGAACGTGAAATGAAAAGTGGCGAAAAACTGGAGTTTGAATGGTCTTTTATCATTACACCTGTTAAGAAGATCAATTATAAGAGCCAGTTTTCCGATCGGTATTATCATAAGGGAGGGAACCCGACACCCCCTGATGCCGATCTTGCCTCCGGAGTCAAAATAGTAAACCTCCATCACGCAAATAACTATAATCCTTATATCAATTATCCTTTTATAGCAGTTGATTCAATGAAATGGTTTGTAAATCAGATGCATAGTAAGGGACAGAAAGTAAAGATCTATTATACAATCAGGGAACTGACAAATCATGCAACAGAGATATGGGCGCTCAGGAGCCTTGGCGATGAGATCCTTGGTTATGGCAGGAATGGAGGTTTTCCCTGGCTGCGCGAACACCTCGTCAACGGGTACAATCCTCAATGGTATCACCACTTCTCAGATAAAAATACTGATGCTTCAGTACTGAGTGCCCCTGGAGATTCCCGATGGTATAATTATTATATCGAAGGGCTTGCATGGCTTGTTAAAAATGTCGGTATCGACGGGCTTTATCTTGATGATGTGACCTACGACAGACGGACAGTAAAGCGTATCAGGAAAGTCCTTGATAATGTTAAACCAGGATGTATTCTTGACATGCATTCAAATACGGGATTTACAAAGGGACCCGCGAACCAATACACAGAGTATTTTCCTTATATTGATAAATTATGGTTTGGAGAGAGTTTTCAATATGATGATATGCCACCCGAAAACTGGCTCGTTGAAGTGTCGGGAATCCCTTTCGGATTAATGGGCGACATGTTGCAGGGAGGAGGGAACCGCTGGAGAGGAATGGTTTATGGAATGACAGTACGTTATCCATGGGAAACTGAAGGTGTGCTTTGCGATCCGCGACCTGTATGGAAAATCTGGGATGAATTCGGTATTGAATCCTCTGTAATGATAGGGTACTGGGAAAAGGATTGTCCGGTTAAAACCGATAGGGATGATATCAAAGCAACTGTTTATCAGAAGGATGGTCAGTCTTTGATTTCAGTAGGCAGCTGGGCTCCGGGAACAGTGAATTTCAGGCTTCAGCTCGACTGGAAATCTCTGGGAATTGATCAGTCAAAAGCTACCCTTTTTGCACCATATGTAAAAGATTTACAGGAAGAAAGAACCTTCAGCCCGGATGAGCCTATTCCTGTGGAACCAAAAAAGGGATGGCTCATATATATTAAGGAAAAAGGTAATTAGTGTATTAATGTTTTTACCACGATTTGCACTGAATTGACACGGAGTTACACTGTTTTTTTATTTTGTACATTTGTATCACTCCGTATATTACTCCTTGAAACACCGTGTAAATCCGTGGTTTAAAAGACTTTTATGAACAGACCCGTTTTAAATTCAAGATTTCTTCTAAGACTGCTGTTGCTTTCAGCAGTTGCAGGATTAATACTTGTTTCATGTTCCGGCAAGAAAAAAGATGTTTATATCATTTCTGCTCCTGCCGGCAGAATGTATACTTCAATTAATAAGGATGGCGTTACAGTAACACCCAATGGGCGGCTGCTGACACCTGCCGGAAAAAATATTGTAATTGCTCCTCATCCATTCGGTCTTGCTCTAAGCGGTAACGGAGAAATTGCGGTAACGGCAAATTCAGGTACAAATCCTCTGTCTATTACAATTATCAGGGATCTTTTAGCAACGCCTGAGATCATTCAGGTACCACCCGGACCATTGACGGATAAAGGTGTTCTTGAATCGGTTTTCATGGGTCTGGCAATTTCGCCGGAAAATAATATAGTATATGTGTCAGGAGGTCAGACAAATAAGATCTTTCTGTTTGATCTGGCAACAGGAGAAAAAGCAGATTCAATAGATTGTTCGGTATCAGATGATGGAGCTCTATGTCCTAATGGTTATATAGGAGATATGACAATATCGGAAAAAGGAGGTTTTATTTTCGCTGTTGACCAGATGAACTTCCGGCTGATTATAGCCGACACCAGGAAGATGAAAGTTATAAGATCCATCCCTGTAGGCCGCTATCCTTTCGGAGTTGCTCTTACCCGTGATGAGAAAAAAGTATATGTTGCCAACGTCGGGGTGTTTCAATACAGCAAAATTGGTGAGCTTGAGGCAAAATCAGATGTAAAGAATGCTCTTGATTTTCCCGCCTTTGCCTACAACTCAGAGGAGATGAGAAATGGAATTGTCAATGATTCGGTTGTTATACCCGGGCTCGGTGATCCAAACAGTGATATGGCATTCTCAGTGTGGGCTGTTTCATTGGAAGATTTTGAAAATCCGGAAGTTATTGCCAGGATTAAGACAGGAAATCTTGTAGGCCAGCTGGTGGATGGGATACCTGCCGTTGGGGGATCAAGTCCTAACTCACTTGTTGCAACATCCGATTTCATATTTGTAAGCAACGGTAATAATGATAATGTGACAGTTATAGATATCAGGAAGGATACCATTGTAAATGAGATTTTTATAAAACCTCATGAAGCGGTAAAGCAGTTCAGGGGAGTAATACCTTTCGGACTTGCCGTTTCACCGGATGAGAACCGGCTTTATGTTGCTGCATCTGGTATTAATGCAATTGCAGTTGTTGATATTCCTTCATTTAAGATCAAAGGCTATATACCTGCCGGATGGTTCCCTTCTAAACTGAAAGTAACACCTGATGGAAGCAAACTGATTGTTGTAAATGCAAAGGGATATGGAAGCGGACCAAATGGGGGAAAGGATTTTAAGGAGGGAGAAGAAGGTACATATATCGGCAGCCTTATGAAAGGTACAGTATCAATAATTGATGTTCCTGATGACAGGGAGCTGAAAAAGATGACTGCACAAGTTATTGAGAACAATTTCAGGATTGAATCAGCCGGCAAAATTACTTCAGCCAGGGATGGCAACCCTGTACCTCTGTATGGCGGGCAGAAAGAATCACCCATAAAGCATATAGTTTTCATCTCAAAGGAGAACCGGACATATGATGAGGTGTTCGGACAGGTTGAGAAAGGCGATGGAGACTCATCAATTGCAAGGTACGGGCGGAATGTCTCATTCTCAAATAAAGAGAGGACATTATATGTTAAGAATGCAACAGTAATGGCCAATCATCTCAGGCTGGCTTCTGAGTTCGCGATGGCTGACAACTTCTATGTTGACTCGGATGTATCGGCCGATGGTCACAGGTGGCTTGTGAATACCTATCCGAATGAATGGGTTGAGACAACCACTGCAGCCAGTTATGGAGGTAACAGGAGTTATGATCCGGCTTCAAAGGCCCCTGGCAGCCTTGCAATGAACGGTTCGGCAGGTGCCATATTCCCTGAGGATTACAATGAATCAGGTTCAATGTGGGAGCATCTCGACAGGAATGGCATAGATTTTTTTAATTTCGGTTTCGGTGTGATGTTTGAACCTGCATTTTATGATGACTCATATAAATATACCGGCATCAGGCAATTTGCCAACTTCCCTTTACCGGCTCCGCTTTTTGCAAAAACTTCCAGAGAGTTTCCTACTTATAATATGTCAATTCCTGATCAATTCAGGGTCAGTCAGTTTATTAAGGAGTTCAATGCCAGATGGGGGGAAGGAAGAGAAATTCTGCCCTCACTTTTAACTGTAATTATTCCAAACGATCATGGAGCAGATGAGCGTCCTGATCAGGGTTATCCTTTCCGTGAAAGTTACATGGTTGATAATGATTTTGCAGTCGGGAGGATCGTGGAATTTCTTACATATACACCGTACTGGAAAAATATGGCTATAGTTATTACCGAAGATGATGCCCAGAACGGAGTTGATCATATTGATGCTCACAGAAGTATCCTTATGGTTATCTCCCCATATTCAAAAAGGAATTATGTCAGTAAGGTTCACTACAGCTTTGGCAGCCTGTTCAAAACCTACTGGAATATTCTGGGATTGCCATATCTGAATCAGTACGACGCCGGAGCTACTGACCTTTCAGATATGTTTACCGGAAAGCCTGATTTTACTCCCTATATAGCTCTTCCTCCTGATCTGAGGATATTTGATCCTCAGAAAGCTCTTTCCCCGTTCGATGAAAAATTTGACTGGAAGTCATTGAATGATTCACCTGTTCTTGATAATCCGGAAGACATGGTAAAAGATCAGAAGGAGCGGTCTGAACAGAGGCTGGAGGATCAGAAAAAGAAATGATGTTTCAAAAAAAAACAGGGAAATGCTGTGCAGATCCCTGTTTTTTATTAATTGGAGTAAGCTTAATCTACTTTTTTAACTTTGATGGCAACCGGTCCTTTTTCACGCTGTTCAATTTCAAATTCAACAACCTGACCTGCCTCAAGTTCGGTATTAGGAACCTCTAAACCAGAACGGTGGATAAAGATATCCTTTTCATCTTCTGTCTGAAGGAATCCATAACCCTTTACTCTGTCATACCATTTAACAGTACCTTTCATAGTTTTAGAAATTTTGTTACCTACCTGTAGTTGTCTCTTCTTTCGCCACCACCTCTGCGATCGTTATTTCCACCTCTGAAATTACCGCCTTTTCTTTCGGCTCTTTCAATGGATTCATTAACGATGATGTTTCTTCCACTAACTTCAGCTCCATTTAATTCTTCAATAGCTTTCTTTGCTTCAGCGTCATTCGGCATCTCTACGAAACCAAATCCTTTGCTTTTACCAGAGTATTTGTCAATAATGATTTTAGCGGATGTTACTTCGCCATACTCTTCAAAAACCTCTTTTAATTCTGCTTCATTCATTTTAAAATGAAGGCTTCCTACGTAAATGTTCATAATTCAAAAAAATTAAAGTATTTATAAAACAGGGACAAAGGTCAGATTTATTTTTGAAAACAAAAAATAAATCTCCATAATATATTGTATTTTAATCACTTTTTGATATTCCATGCCATAAAAACAATTAAAACCATAGAGATTTCAAAATCTCTGTTGTTCCAACTAAACAAGTAAACTAATACTTTGTTCAGACTTTGAATAAATAATTCTCTTTCAATTGCCTCTTCGCCCCATCGCCTCTTCGCCCCTTCGAACATCACCCCATCACACCTTCCTGTTTCTGATGTAAATATGCTTGATATGATTTTGCCCCGATTCTCTTTCATCTATTTCAAAATCAAGCGATCTGATCAGCGGTGTAAGTTTAGGGAATCCGAAATTCCTCGGATCAAAATCAGGTTGTTTCTTCAGGATCAGATTTCCCACGTCTCCCAGGTATGCCCAGCCGTTTTCATCTGCCAGGTCGGTTATCGAAGATGCGATAAGCCTTTTTACTACTGATGTTGCTGGTTCTGCCGGAGTTTCCTCGGGCTTTCTCTTTTTTACAACAAGCTTACCTCTCTTTCTTACTCCGGAGGAAGGTTCTATTGAAGTTACAGGTGCATTTATGATCTCAAGATAAATGAATTTATCACATGCAACAATAAACGGGTGAGGGGTTTTCCTTTCTCCAATGCCGAAAACTTTCATCCCGGCCTCCCTGAGTCTCGTTGCAAGTCTTGTGAAATCGCTGTCGCTTGATACAATGCAGAATCCGTCCACTTTTCCGGAGTAAAGAATGTCCATGGCCTCAATAATCATTGCCGAGTCGGTCGAATTCTTTCCCTTTGTGTAGCCATACTGCTGAACCGGTGTGATGGCGTTTTCCAGAAGCACTGTTTTCCAGCCGGATATAGTTGGTTTGGTCCAGTCTCCGTATATCCGCTTAAAAGTAGGAGTTCCGTATTTGGCAATTTCTTCGAGCATACCTTTTACATTGCTGTAGGGTATATTGTCGGCATCTATAAGGACTGCAAGTCTCAGATCATTTAATGTTTCCATATTTTTCTTCTATTACCATATTTTTAGCATGACCACCCCATGCCGGGGTACACTGGATGTATATTTTTCATTGAATTTACCAATATCCTTCTGTCTCCACAGGTCTCTTACACTTTTTTCGCCTGAAATTCCAAGATCGTTCCATGTTGCAGTTACCTCCGATTCGCTCTCGCCCCTGTTAAAAAGTCCAACGGCACGAGAACCGTCTTCCAGCAGCCTCATCCATACTTCAGTATTGCCGGATTTTGACACCCTGTATCCCGGCTTGCCGAGAGGATCCTGGTTGACCTCAATTATCTCATCATTTGTCAGAATACTGAGTGTGAACTCATCAAGCCGGGTAATATCACCTGAAAAAATCAAAGGGGCGGCAACAATGCTCCAAAGTGAGAACTGAGTGTACTGTTCATTCGGCGTAAGAGGAGTCGGGGCTGTTTGTCCCTTCCAGTTGCTGATGTATCCAAACAGCAGATAATCAGGATCATTCCATCCTCCGGGACCACCATAAAGATACAGGCTGTCGCTGGTATATATATCAAAACCATCTCTGAAAAGAGCTGTTCCAATTCCTTCGAATGATAAGCCAAGATCTCCGGCTGTGCGCCAGCTGTGCCCACCAACCTGCTTACCCCATTTCCAAACATCTCCCATACCATACTGACAGAGGTTAAGGATAATATCGCGTTTCTGTTTTTTCAGTTTTTCGCTTATCAGTAAATAAGGTTTCTGCAAGTCAGTAAGCAGTTCTTTGTTTCCCACTTTCGAATAAGAACACCAGTCGTACTTCAGAAAGTCGAAGCCCCACTCAACGAACCTCTTTATATCCTGTTCTTCATATTCATAAGCTGATACATGTCCGGCACATGTCAAAGCACCCGGAGAGGTATATATACCTGCTTTAAGTCCTCTGGCGTGAATATAGTCTGTCATGGCTTTCATGTCAGGAAATCGTCCGTTGGAATTTATCATTCCGTTGGCATCACGGGGCTCACCGATAAGAGTAGAATCAGTTGCTCCGGGTTTTACAGACCAGCAGTCGTCGATATTTACATACATATACCCATGATCGATCATTCCGGAACTGACCATTGCATCGGCAGCTTCCCTCATAATCTTATCGGTTACATGATTTTCCCAGACGTACCAGCTGTTCCAGCCCATATGGGGCGTGAGGGCCAGCTGGTCTCCGCATATGATCCTGAATTCCCGTTCAGCTGTTCCGAGGCTGTTAGTGGTTCTAACAGTTGTATTATATTCTCCTGGGGTATCGAGGACTCCCGTAATTCTTCCTGTTTCTGCATCACAGCTTAAGCCTGCAGGCAGATTCAGAACTTCATATTTCATTGGTCTGTTTCCTGTTACAGCTATTGTAAAAAGAAATGGAGAACCAGGTCTTACCCCAAAAACTTTAGTGCCGTTTATCCTGGGTGACGGGGACGGTTTTGGAGTCAGAATTATCTTTTCTTCAGGAGTCTCTGTACCGGGGCCAGCTGAGCATGAAACGAGAAGTAACATCAATAGACCTGAAAATAAACCTAATAAACAGTAAAATTTTCTCATGGTTAAGCGATCATTATTTTTTTTTACCTTTCATTTCTTCAATATCCAGACGAAGTACTGAGGTTTTGGACATGATTTTTTCGTCATAAGTAAAATCGTTTTGGTCGGCGTAATGCGACATAATGGAATCAAGGCCTCTCTTCCTTTCTTCCTGCCCATGGACCACATATATTTTGCCATAGCCGACAACACTGCTGTATTTCATTCCCCAGTCACAGCCTCTTTCTCCTTTAAAAAGAATATGGTCAGTGTCCATTTCGAAGCATACAAAGTTGTTTTTACTTATTAATTCAATTTTTCTTCCTTCGGGAGCACAATGAAAGTAGAGCGATGGATTAGCTCCTCCGATGTACCCGAAATTCATGGTAACAATATAGGGGATATTATTGTCAGCAAAAGCGATCCTGCAAACATCTGAACGGGATATTATTGATTCAATATCAGTGTTATCCTTAACCTCTCTGTCATCTCGTCTCATTGCCTGATCATATCAGAATAACATTTGAAAAATTATTTAATTTAAATTAAGGGATCTGATTGTTTGCAGGAATCAGGTCCACTGCCCGGAGAATCTTGTCATCCGGGAACTGTTATTGACTTGGATTTATTTTAATAAAAGTAAAGAATTTTATTAACTTTGCCTACACTCCTTACAGGGTTAATTAAAACTAACAAAACCAACATATATGGGAAAAGGTGATAAAAAAACCAGAAGAGGTAAAATTATACTCGGAACTTTTGGTGTAAGACGACGTCGGAAAAAGGCAGATAAGCCAGGCATAATGCCACTTAAAGCAGTTAAAGAAAAAGAGGTAAAAGAGAAGAAGGCAGTTAAGGAAAAGAAAGAGGTAAAACCTGTAATTGCCAAAGAGGAGACAAAGGCTCCTGAAAAGAAAACAGCACCAAAAGCTGTGAAACCGGTAAAAGAGATGAAGGAAGCAAAAGCTGAAAAATCTGAAAAAGTTGTGAAAGCTGTGAAGGTTGAAAAAGCTGTAAAAGCTGAGAAAGCTGTGAAAGCTGTGAAAGCTGTGAAGGTTGAAAAAGCTGTAAAAGCACCTAAAGCTAAAAAATAAAAGAAGAGCTTTGCTTTCTGATGGATATCTTCTTTGAAGGCATAATTCTGAGGCCATGGTCCATTCGTGATGCTCACGATCTGGCACGAATAGCTGACAATAAAAATATCGCTGACAATCTTCGTGATGGTTTTCCTAATCCTTATTCATTGGAGGATGCCATTACATGGTTGAATATTATATTACCTGAAAATATTCCCCCCAGGTTCTTTGCCATATTAGCTGAAAAAGTGATTGTTGGCAGCATAGGTATTGTTACAAAAACAGATATTTACAGAAAGAACGTGGAAATAGGATACTATCTTGCAGAGGATTACTGGGGCAAAGGTATAATGACCAGGGCGATAATGGCCGCAACATCATACTCATTCAGGCAGTTTGATATTGTTCGGGTTTATGCGGAACCATTTGCCGATAATCCGGGTTCAAGAAGAGCTCTTGAAAAAGCCGGTTTCTCCCTTGAAGCCACATTGAAACAAAATGTTATTAAAAACGGGATAATTAAGGATAGCTGTATTTATTCTGTTTTAAAAGAAGATTTTAAATTCTCTTTAGATTAAGGCTCAATAGCGCAGTGGCTCAAAGGCTAAATGGTCATGCAATACAACACCTTTGTGCCGTTGTACCTTTGTGCCTTTGTGCCTTTATCGTTTTACAATCAGCCACTGATAATCTTCAGGGTCGATTACTGCATTGATAATGACGGGTTCATTTACTGAAAGTGCTTCTATCACCGCTTTGTGCATGGTAGCGGAAGAATCAGCTCTAAGCACCTTTACACCAAGGAATACCCCTGATCCGAAAAGATCATCCTGGCAAAGTATGGTGCCATAGGGAGATATATTCTTCCATGATTGCTTAACCTTAATAAGGTTGAGTTCCCCGTCTGAAAAAATAACTATAATCACCGGAAGATTATATCTCCTCGCTGTTACGATTTCGCCTGCCATCATGAGGAACCCGCCATCACCTGTTATGCATACCACCGTAGCATCGCGATTGTTCAGCTGGGCAGCAAGAGCTGCAGGGATGCCAAAACCCATACCCGACCAGCCATTTGTCATAATTACTTTTCCTTTATCGCCGGTATGCCAGAATTGTCCGATTAGGTGCAGATGTGATCCGACATCAGCCGTAATTACAGTGTCCTCCGGAAGTTCATCCTGCAGGGCTTTCAATGCAGCAGCCGGACCAAAATGACCTGTAAAGCCATTGAAAACCGCATTCATCTCATTCCTGATCCCCTCAATTACTGTTTTCTGAGACAGCAAGGAACTTATGTTAAGATGTTCCATCATCCGGAACCATTCTTCAGGCATCCCGGTATACTGAACTGAATTGATCGATGATGGCATGTCTGTCACCTTCAGATCAAAGTGCACCAGTGCAACATCCGGTATCCACGACTCGTAGTTGAATTCGACAGGATCATAACCCAGTCCAATAACAAGGTCAGTTTTTTCAAATAGTTCGCCAAGGTAATCACTCAACGAATGAAAAAGTACTCCTGCGTAGCACTCATGACCTTCATTTAAAATGCCTTTTGCCATAGGAGTCAGCACAACCGGAATCCTGTGCTTATCGAGTAATTTCAGTAATTCTTTTTTTAATCCCAGTCTGGCGGCAGTAAGCCCGACTGCAATAACAGGAAAACGGGATGCTTCGAGGAGTGTTTTTATTTTGTTTATATCATTATTGGGTATTGTCTTTTCGTTAATAAAGTCCGGATAAGGGTCGTAGATTATTTCATAATCAGCTATATCAGCCGGAAGTCCTATGTGTACAGGTCCGGGATATGAGGCCATACTTATCCTTAAGGCTTTTTCAATTACCTCTCTGGTATTTAACGTATTAAGTCTGAAAGTAGCTTTTGTGAGAGGTTCAAATAATTTCTGATGATCAATATTCATCTGGGTTGTCCGGTTGATCATTATCTCACCCATTTCGCTGGTAAATACTATAACCGGAGACCTGTCGAGTAAAGCTCCTCCTATCCCTGTTGCAATATTTGTTGCCCCGGGTCCGAATGTAGCATGGCACACGCCGGGTATTTTTGTGAACCTTGCAGTTACATCTGCCATTATTCCTGCGGCGGCTTCATTAGAGGTAAGAATAAACTCTATTCCTGCCTTTCTGAATGCTTCCAGGTAAGGAATTGAAGGACCTCCGGGAATGCCGAAAACATATCTTATACCGTTAATAAATAGTTGATTGGCAATATATTCTGCAACAGTCATAATTAAATACTTTCCTCTTAACAAAACTATTAAATAATATGTTTGATTCCTACTGTAGGGGAATTCAATATTATTCACGCTTTTATAATTATTTTTTTTCTGATATTTGACGTCAAATATTTTTTCATTGCACAGCAAGGGAAACACTATCTTCTGGGCTATCATTGCCTGCCTTCTCTGGTCGACAGCTTATGCCAGCATTAAGATCGGGTTACAATATGATGAACCATTTCATTTTTCCGGACTCCGCTTTATTATTTCCGGACTTCTTATTCTGCCATTTACCGTTAAACCATCCGTTTACATTAAAATGATAAAGGAATACTGGAAAGTTGTTGCATTGGTTACACTGTTGCAGACTCTTATCAATTATTCGTTGTTTTATCATGGCCTTAATCTGGTTCCCGGAGCTATTGGGGCCGTTATTGTTGGTTCTCAACCCCTTGTGACTGCAATAGTAGCTTCCATGATGCATTCTGATGATCATCTTACCCGGAAGAAAGTGGCAACAGTCATCTCTGGTCTTGCAGGGGTAATCCTTATCAGTGCCGGCAGGCAGGTTTTTCGTTTCGGTACTGCAATTGAACTTGTGGGTATTATAATGATATTGGGTGCAAATGCGGCGCTCTCTGTCAGCAATGTCATAGTATCTTTGAAAAGCAAGGGATTGAATCCTCTTGTTTTAAGCTCTTCTTCTCTGTTTACTGGAGGAGTTATACTATATCTGGTTTCAATCCCGACGGAGGGCACCCCAACCCTGCCATTGCCTGCTGAGTACTGGATGGTTCTGGCTTGGCTGAGCATAATGGCTGCGGTGGCATTCTCAATATGGTTTAAGCTTTTGCAGAGACCAGGGGTGAGAGTATCTGAATTGAATCTCTGGAAATTTATTATCCCTGTTGTGGGAGCTATACTGAGCTGGCTCATAGTGCCTGATGAGAAACCTGAATGGATTACGGTAACCGGTATGATAATTATTATATCCTCTTTGGTATTGTTTAATACTAATTTTAAAAATTTACCTGGAAAAAATCAGGTTTGAATCCATGAAGAAGAGACTGATAGCCTTAGGTGCTTATTCATTGTTCTGGTTAGCATATTTCTTCTTTGCACGGCTATTCTTTATAGTGATGCAGTACGAGTCTTCACTGAAGAACGGAGCAGGAGAGCTTCTGGCTACATTTATAAACGGATTAAAACTGGATATTTCCACAGCCGGATATTATATGCTGATACCGTTATTACTGGCAATACCCGGCATCTGGTTCTCCGGCAACTGGTATAGATTTATTATAAGATGGTATACATATACTCTCATAGTTTTTTCATCTGTTATAATAGTTGCGGATGCCAATCTGTATTCATATTGGGGATTCCGCATGGATTATACTCCGGTAATGTATCTTAAAACACCGGCGGAGGCAATGGCATCAGTAAGCACACTGAAGGCATCCGGATTTTTTCTGACTATTCTTGCCGTATCAGCAGTATTTATTTTTGCATACCGAAGAGCTGTGGACAAGTATTTTAGCGGCATGGAGAGAGTCAGGGGAAGACTGATTATAACGCTGATATTTATTGTATTGCTGGGATCACTCATAATCCCTATAAGAGGTGGTTTTGGAGTAGCACCGATCAATGCTGGAAGTGTATATTTCAGTCCGAAAATGTTTCTGAACCACACAGCAGTGAATGCAGTCTGGAATGTCGGAACAACTGCCTTCACCCGGAAACCGGTTACCAATCCTTATAATTTCGGGGACATAGGGTGTGCCATTGAGCTGGTTGATTCCCTTATAGCTGTTAAAGGTACTCCTGAAAAAGTTCTGAATACTTCTGTCCCAAATATTCTTTTCCTTATTCTGGAGAGTTTCAGCGCTTATCTGATAGGACCATTGGGAGGTGATTCCCTGGTAACCCCGAATTTTAACCGGTATGTTAAGGAGGGGATCCTGTTCAGCGAGTTTTATGCCAGCGGAACACGAACTGATAAGGCAATGCCGGCAATACTTAACGGTTATCCCGCTCAACCTGCACAATCAATCATAAAGGAGCCGAAAAAGAGCCAGTCCCTGCCAGGTTTAGTCAGGATACTTGCTGAAAAAGGTTACCGGAGTGCTTTCTGGTATGGAGGAGAGATCAACTTCGCAAATTTCAACTCATTTGTAATTGGTTCCGGGTTTAATACCATAATCACAAAGGATAACTTTGATCCTGGAGACTTTAATTCAAAATGGGGTGTCCATGATCATAAGCTTTTTGAAGCTCTTAAAGATTCAATGGAAAAGGTTAAAGAACCTTTTATCAGTGTAGTACTTACTTTGTCGAGCCATGAGCCGTTTGATGTTCCGATGGAACCTGTTTTTGTTGGAAGAGATAACATGATAAAGTACAAAAACTCAGTTTATTATGCCGATAAGTGCCTCGGTGCGTTCATTGACTGGGCTAAAACGACAGGGTGGTGGAAGAATACACTGGTTATCATGGTTGCAGATCATTGCGGAAGGGTTTCGGAAGATATGCCGGCTCATTCCCCGGAGCTTTTTAAAATACCAATGCTCTGGACCGGAGGAGCTTTGGCAAGAACCGGTTTAAAGATAAGCAAGCATGGCGATCAGACTGATATTCCTGTTACCCTGATGAATCAGCTTGGCCTTAGTGTAAGATTTCCGTTTGGGAAGGACCTTTTATCCGGAGAGAGTAGTTCATTTTCATTTTACACTTACAATGAAGGATTGGGTTTCATAACCGACAGTTCAGTATATGTTTATGACCATAAGATGAAAGGTCATTTAATTAAGGAAGGAGATGGAGCTGATTTTGCCGAGAAGGCTGGCAAGGCATATCTGCAAGTGCTTTTCAATGACTATCTGAAGAGATAGTCATCCTTCCCTGTTCTTATTCCTGTAAATGTTGCCGGAGATGGATCGGGTATTACCAGCTCTTCTTTTTCTTGTCCTTCTTTCCGGATTTCTTTTCCCACCGGAGAGGTTTTACGGAGTCCTTTTTCCTGCCGTCTCTTTTTCTGTCAGGTTTCCTGTCGGACCACTTTGCATGCCTTTTCTCTGACCTGTCCGATTCTCTGAAACCTTCAGGCTTTTCCTGGGCAATCTCCACAGCAACCCTTCTGTCATTAAATTTGGAGTTATTCAGCGCTTCTATCAGATAATCAGCAAATTCTGCTTCTACTTCAAAGAATGAGAATGTCTTTAAAAGATCAATTTTACCAAGAGGGACTTTCTTCCCCTGAGTGTTTTTATTTACAAGTTCAATAAGCTGTTCAGGGTAGAAACCATCGGTTTTCCCAAGATTGATGAATAATCTTTTATAATTCCCTGAATATTCCTTACGGGCACCCTTCCTGTCTGAACCTTTGAAATTATCATCCCTGTCAAGAGGTGAAATTATCTCTTCCCCTGATCTGTAATCATCAAGGAACCGGTCAAACTGCAGAGATACTACTCTTCTCAGAAGCTCTTCCCGGTCAAGGCCCGAGAGTTTTTCAGTTATTTCAGGAAGAAATTTTTCAATCTCCTGATGCTCAGTTACAACAGTCTCAAGTTTTTTAATCCAGTGAAATAGCTGTTTGCCACATATTTCACTTCCGCTGGGTATCTGAATTGCCTTGAACGGTTTTTTTACGATTCTTTCAATCTGTTTAAGATTGTGCCTGTCCCGGACATTGATCAATGATATTGAGATGCCTTTTTTACCGGCTCTTCCTGTACGTCCGCTTCTATGGGTATATACCTCATTATCATCAGGCAGATTATAATTTATTATATGAGTAAGGTCATCAACATCAAGTCCCCGTGCAGCGACATCGGTAGCAATAAGGAGCTGAAGATTTCTTACCCTGAATTTCTGCATCACGGTATCTCTCTGGGCCTGCGACAGATCGCCATGAAGAGCATCGGCGTTATAGCCGTCTTCGATCAGTTTTGATGCAATCTCCTGTGTCTCCTTGCGGGTACGGCAGAATACTATTCCATAAATATCAGGCTCTGAATCTGCAATTCTTTTGAGCACTTTGTATTTATCTTTTGCATGAACCAGGTAATAACCATGCGTTACATTCTCAGCTGATGCATTTTTTGTTCCGATGGTGATCTCATTGGGATCACTCATGTATCGTTTGGCAATTCCGGCTATCTCAGTTGACATTGTTGCCGAAAACAGGAGTGTTCTTCTCCCTGCAGGAACTTCCTCGAGTATTTCATTTATACTGTCGAGAAAACCCATATTGAGCATCTCATCCGCTTCATCAAGGATTACAGTGGTTACCGCTGACAGCCTTGCAGCCTTTCGGCCAATAAGATCTATAAGCCTGCCCGGGGTAGCAACGATTATGTGAACCCCTTTTTTCAGTTCCCGGATCTGGTTATCAATGCTTGCTCCTCCATATACTGCCAGTATTCGTAATTTTCCCGTATACCTGGCATAATCAGTCAGGTCACCGGTGATCTGCATGCATAATTCCCTTGTAGGACACAGGATCAGAGCTTGAGTCGCGTTGAGTTCTGTATCGGTCATTTGTACAAGCGGTAGTCCAAAGGCTGCTGTTTTTCCCGTACCTGTCTGGGCCAGTGCAATTATATCCCTGTCTTCACCAAGCATTAATGGAATTACCCTCTCCTGCACAGGCATAGGTTGTTCAAATCCCAGCTCCTGAACTGCCTTCAGGATTCCGGGAGTGAACCCCATCTCTTCAAAATTCATCATTATTTGTTTATTGATGTGCTTCCCGGGAGCGAAGGATTTTTATTATCCCGGCTGAAATGAACTCAAATGCAGACTGGGCAAATGCCTGATAACGCTTCGTGGAAATCACTTTGTTAATATGTGGGCGAAGGTAAGGAAATTTTTCTTTAGATTGTTTTAATTCGTTAAATATTATAACTTTATGGGAAGCAAATGCTACCTTGAATATGGAACCCCGACCAGTAATGATTTTCACTGCCTTTGACGGACCCAGGCTAAGATATATTGCCGGTATCATACTTGGTGATATTCTGGGGTTGCAGTGGGAAGTGATTACTGATAAACGCAAGCTGGGTAAGCACCATGTAATAAATTACTCTGATGAAAATATTAAGGGTTCTTTTAAGATATCTCCATCTTCAATATTGTTTGAAAAAGGTATTGCCATAAAAGATATCAGCGTTGAAAGGTGGAAAGAACTTCCTGTGTTTTTCAGGTCATCACCTGATTCTGATATCCCCTTTGACATTTTTGCAGCCTCGTTTTATCTTGTTTCGCGGTATGAGGAATACCTTGAATTTGAACCTGACGAATACGGAAGGTTCAGAGCCTCCTCTTCACTTGCATATAAAAAAGGATTCCTTGGAAAAGCTGTTGTTGACCTCTGGGCAAAAGAGCTGGCCAAAAGTTTACTGAACAAATTTCAGACCATGGCATTCAGGCGTAATGAATACAAGGCTCTGGTCACTTTTGATGCTGACGAACCATTTGAATATCTGGGAAAAAGTATCGTAAGGTCGATAGGAGGGTTGCTTCGCGACCTTACCAGAAGTGACGGACATGCTTTGAACCGCTACAATACTGTTGCTAAGAGGAAGCCTGATCCTTTTGAGGTATTTGGTTATATAACCGGTTGCATTGACAAATCAAATTCTGAAGCCCGGTTCTTTTTTCCGGTAGGAGACCGGTCAAAATTCGACCATAATCCATCATGGAAGAACGAAGAATACAGTTCACTGATACTGCAGCTGGCCAAAAGATACACTCATGGATTACATCCTTCATTCAGCGCCGCTGAAAACTTTTCAATACTTGACAAAGAGTCAGTAAGACTGAGGAGCATCCTTGGCACCGACGTCAGGATCAGCAGATACCATTATGTGAGGTTGCTGCTGCCGGAATCTTACCGTATTCTTCTTAAGGCCGGCATTGAGGAGGATTATTCAATGGGATTTCCCGATGAACCGGGATTCAGGGCCGGTATAGCAAGACCTTTCTTCTTTTATGATGTTGAGGAGGACCGGCAAACGCAGTTGAAAGTTGTTCCCTTCCAGGTAATGGATGCAACTCTTTATAAGTATAAGAAACTTGATGGTAAAGCTTCATTGGATATAATCCTGAATCTGATTAATGAAACAAAGAGGACGGGTGGCCTTTTTGTAACTATATGGCATAATACTTCCCTGCTTGACAATCCTGAATGTCAGGTATGGAGGGAGGTGTTTGAATCAATGCTTAATGCGCAGCAATAGATGATTGAGTACCTTAAGAATAGTGAAATAGACAGGGATCAGTGGGATAGTTGTATCAGGAACTCACAGAGTGTTAAACCATATGGTTACTCGTGGTATCTCGATAACATGGCCCCCGGCTGGCAGGCGCTGGTGGATGATGATTATGATTCGGTATTTCCCATTCCCGGATTTTCCCGTTTTGGCATTCAGTACATTGCAACACCGATATTCCTTCAGCAACTGGGAGCTTTTGCTCCTGATAAATCTTCTGCTGAGGTACTCAGAGAATTCCTTGAATACCTGCCCCCATTCTATAAATTTGTTGATCTGTCTGTTGCGCAGAGTGTTAAAATCGATGGTTTCACTATAACAGAAAGAACTAATCTCGAACTCGACCTTTCATTACCATATGAAAAAATAAGGGAAGGTTTTACTTCCGACTGCCGGAGAAACATTTCACTGGCTGGTAAGAAAAGACCTGAACTTAATAGTGATATTACACCTGAAGAGCTTATTAACCTGTTCAGAAATAACATGGGTATAAAGCTTAAAGGAGTTAAGCTTCGAGATTATGACAGGCTTAAAAACCTGATGACATATTGCATTGAAAATAAGTGCGGGGAAATTTTAGGAGTAAGGACTGCCAGAAAAAGACTTATTTACGGTTTATTCATCGTCAGGGTTCATGGATCTGTAACTCTGCTGTTTACTGCAACTACATCCGAGAGTCTCGAAAGAAGAATCGGATATTTCGCTATAAATGAAATAATTAAAGAGTATTCCGGGAGCAGGATGATACTTGACTTTGCAGGTTCTTCGATCCCATCTGTAGCTGCCTTTATGAAATCATTTGGCAGCAGGAATGTTTCCTATTACACACTGTATCAGAACAGACTTTTCTGGCCGGTGAAGATGTTGAAGTAGCGGCGCAACGGCTCAAGGGCACAGGGGCTCAATGGCTCAATGGCATTGTTTTGAAAACTTTATTTACCAGATCGAAAGCACTACATCTCAAAAAATATATGGATGTCATTAGTCTGATCAGATATGCAGTAAACAATCTGCAATTTAAACTTAATTCACTCGATATTAATAGTCTTGAGATTTCTGAACTCAGCAGGTTATCTCTTCAGAAGTATAAAGAAAACTTCAATTTTTACTTTTCATCCTATTCCCGGTTGTTGCAGAGAGCTTTTGAAAAGTTAAATTCACCGGCAGACAGAAGTGTTTTCGTCGATTACGGAGGTGGGTGTGGATTATTATCTATGCTGGCTAAACAGGCAGGATTTAAGACAGTTATTTATAATGATATTAATGGCAGTTCTGTAAGTGATGCAAAACTCATTTCCAAAGAAATAGGAATTAATATCGACCATTTCATCACAGGTGAAGCAGAGGATTTTGTTAACCGGATTGAATTACTCAATATTTCCCCGGACATTATTTGTGCTTTTGATGTTGTTGAACACATCTATGACCTGGAGAGATGGATCAGAACGATGAGCCGCCTCCCAAATCCTCAATACATTCTTATGACCGGTGCCAATCCAAAAAATCCGGTCATTACAAGGAGGTTGAAAAAGTTACAACTGATATCTGAATATAAGGGATGCGAAAATAATGTGAGATACGATGACATGTTTCTTAATACATCTTTCCTTGAAGAGAGGGAAAAGATATTAAAGATTGGTTTCCCTCAGCTGAAAGAAGCTGAAGTAGCATTTCTGGCAAATGATACCAGAGGCCTTAGAAAAGAGGATATTGAAACAGTTGCTCAGGAGTATCTGGAAAAGGGTGAGATTAATTATGTAGTTGGCCACCCGACAAACACCTGTGATCCCTACACCGGTAGCTGGACCGAAAGACTGATAGATCTGAAAAGCCTTGGAACTTTCTGCGAAAGCAATAATATGACAATGGAAATAACCAATTCATTTTATTCCTATAATAATAAGAGGTTCCTGAACTTTGTTAAGTTCTTTTTAAACCAGATGATTAAAATCCTCGGTCAGAATAATTTGCTTGTTTCGCCGACAATTACAATTGAGATTAAAAAATCCGATCGTTGAATATGAAGTCTTTCGTCAGCGATCTCTGTTAATTTTTTCACACTAGTTTCATATAAAGCAATGAATTGATTATATTTGTTTAGCAACGCAAAACGGAAGTGATCCTGATCTTCTTGTTTTGAGCGGTTTTTAACCCTGGAAAAACATAACTATCTGATAAATAGCAAATAAGATATTTTTTGGTTGTAAGTATGGGTGTCTCTCAATTCTTGATAAAACGAATTTGAGGAATTCTTTACTTCTCCGCTGATTCGTGATTTTCTACCTTAATAACTTAGGACAAATGGTCAAAGGTGCGGGAGATTCCTCGCTTCGCTTCGGAATGACACGTCGAGACTGTGGTAGAGTGGGGGAAAGAAGTGGCGATTCGCTGAAACATATCGAAGAGGAAACAGAGTTTCGAATCGCCACTTCTTTCCCCCACTATCCAAAATAATAAATTGTCATTCCGAGCGCCAGCGAGGAATCTCCTGAATTCAGCAGGGAAATGACATAGAATAGTATTGCGTCAGTAGCCACCATTGTGATATCAGCTTAGACCAAATTGACAATTTTAATATTTTATGTAATTTGGCGCACATAATTGATTCGTCAATAATCTGCTAATCAATGAGAATCCATGTATATTATGTTTATATCTTAACAAATAAACATCATAATGTTCTCTATACTGGAGTTACTAATGACTTAGAGAGAAGGTGTTATGAACATAAAGAGAAGAAAATAAAGGGATTTACACAGAAATATAATGTTGATAAACTGATTTATTTTGAAAGGTTTGATTCAATAGACTCAGCTATTGCCAGGGAAAAACAGATTAAAGGGTTCTCCAAAGAAAAAAAACTGGCACTCATTACTAAGGTTAATAATGAGTGGAAGGAATTATCACATACAAGATTATTTGAAAAGCCTTTGTAAATTTATTGATATCAGTAATTGAAAATTCTTAAATTTCATTTGTCTTTCTATTTTAATTTTGGGTGTCTTTCGCACAAAACAGGAGATGATTAAAATCCTCGGTCAGAATAATTTGCTTGTTTCGCCGACAATTACAATTGAGATTAAAAAATCCGATCGTTGAATATGAAGTCTTTCGTCAGCGATCTCTGTTAATTTTTTCACACTAGTTTCATATAAAGCAATGAATTGATTATATTTGTTTAATGACGCAAAATGGGGGTGATCCTAATCTTTTAACTGACCCGAAAGATGAAGATAAGCTTTGTGATTCAAAAGGGTGATATAATCTTTGAGGATGAACTAATCCGGATCAACGACAGAAAATTTAAGTGGGAGAGGTTTACAACACTTGTTTTCGGGATTGCTGCCATAGTTTTCGCAATAATGACCCTGATTGATTATTTTGAATCAGATGGATCTTCTGAATTTGGAATTATAACGTTCGCAATAATCTTTGGACTTGGAGTGCCCTCATTGGTATATCGTTGCAAACTCAATTATTCCGGAGAGTTGAAATACAGTGAGATTACTAAAGTTATCATACATGAAAACCCTTTAGGCCTTCTTATTGCTGACTTCATTCTTGCCAGCTCAAAAAAACGACATGTTGTCCTGGATATGAACCGGGAGTGTAATTTCGAAAGATCCTCCCTGACTGGTTTTGTAAAAGAGCTGAAAGACAGGAATATTGAAACCGAAGAGAAATGATATTATACTGGATCAGTGTTATTTCCTGAAATAAACTCTGTACTCGGTGGCTGATCGTTTATCAAGCCAGTGCTTATACTCCAGTCCGATTGATTTATCAAGAAGAGGCGCCGGGATGAATGGCGCGATTATTTCCAGTATCTCGTTTTCATTCAGTTTCTTTGCTGCAGCCAGTACTTCGTGAACAGGTTGTTCTCCTCTGTTCAGCATTTCTCTTATATCAATACTGTTAGCAACAGAATCTTTTTTGTACCATTCCGGGCATTGGGTTATATATCTGTGACCCGAATCATCAATCTGATCAATTGTTGACTGTCCGACCTTTTCGCGAAGCCGGTTTACAAGCTCTTCAACGTTGAGGTTGCCAATAATAGCTGCCTGGCTTATATTTGTGATCCTTGTAATTGTTTTTCTCAGCAACGGATTCTGAAGTTTTTTAAATTCCGGTGCAGAGGATATGAGTATCTCTTCCAGCTGAGGGTATGCCTCAAGAAGATCATAAATTTTTGTTTTGGGAGTGATTATCAGTTTTTCCATTGTTTATTCCTTTTTGTCAGTATAAGATAATATCCTTTTTTCGCCTTCAAGGTTTCTGGCGTTTGTAAGATCCTGAGAAACCTCCAGAGTTCCCAGGTAGTTGCCTTTTTCATCACGTAAAGCATAGTATTCAATATATATAAACCTGTCCTTTACCTGGATCCAGAAAGGAGCATGTGATGCTCTTCCTGATTTGAAATCATCAAGTATCTTTTCAATTATGTGCACGCTTCCGGGAGGATGACAGAGTCTCACGTCCCGGTTGATTATTGAGCGGCTTCTTGTAAAGATACGATGTTTCCCCCAGGTGAAATATTTAACCTTGTCATTCCTGTCAACGAATGTCATGTCAACAGGCATTGTGTTGAGAATTGCCATTATTTCAACTGCTGTGAAGCTTCCGGAGGGAAGCTGAATGGTTCCGCTTTCGTTCATTATGCCAGTGTTTTCATAACTTTCGGCCTGCATCCCCTCAGGTGTCCATTCAACTTTAGGATCGTAGAGTGTGAATCCTATTTCAAGTGTCTGCCTGTGAATATGCCACCAGTCTTCTGTGTTCAGGATATCGAGACTCATAGGGAAGAGGATGTCTTCTTCTTTCTTAGTCATCTCTGCCATAGCCTTCAGAACCGGGGCAAACAATATCTCCGTTGCATCTTCCAGATCTGATTTCTTCAGATCTTCATTACGAAGGATTTCAATAGATGCTTTCAGCTGATCACGGATCTCATCATGCTTTCCCCACATAACCTTGGGAGGCCCTGTTATCTCTTTCTTCTCCAGATATGGGAATAATAAATACTCTTTGCGCCGGAAGTGTTTGTCAACGTCCATGAGTTCATTGTAACATGAAAGTATCTTAAGTGAATGTTCCTTAAAACTTTCTTCAGAGACTGAATAGAGAGTGCCAAGCAGCATCTGAGTCTTCTCAATAACTTTCAGAAGCTCTTTATTTTCCTGTATAAATACATCAACAGGGTGTCCTTCCGGAACCGATTGTGCCCCGCTCTGATCGATGTGGCCGTCAAGTACTTCACCATGGACATCGCATAGTTTAAGTACCTCTGTCTCAGGCAGTCCTTCTGAAATAAGCTCCTGTTCAACCTCCACCACCTCTCCATAGGGGATATTCTGAAGAGTGCTTATGAGTTCAGCACGTACCTGTCCGGGATCCTCTCCCTTATGGAGTTTCAGTATGAGCTCTTTGAGCTTCTCTTTCCTGAATTTTGAATTGTTTATAAGTTCACTCATAACAATAAGTTTATGTTAACAAGTAATCAGCCCTTTGTTTTAAATGCAATTTCGTCAAAGATATAAAATAAGTAACATAAAAAGACTATTTAGTCTTTTTATAATAAATTATACCGTTTGCAGGTTACCTTTGTCGAAAGCTTCCCTTATCAATTCAAGGCTCTTTGGTACAGCCGTAAGAGGATCCTCATTTCCTTCAAATTCAATTGATACGTATCCACGGTAATCAACTTTACGGAAGATTTCTGCAACCCGTTTATAATCTATCTCAAGAGTATACCACTTCCCTCCGCCGAAATAGGTCTTAGCCTGAATAAGGAAGGTTTTTGGAGCCATCATCTCCAGCTGCTCATACTGGTTTTCAAGAAAGTTACCCGTATCTGATGTTATCTGAAGCCAGGGAGAATTTATAGCATTTACTATCCTCAGTACACCTTCGGCAGTACGTCCAAGTCCCCAGTGGTTTTCGAGTCCAAGTACAACACCGCATTTCTCTGCTGCCGGAATGCATTTTCCGATCGCGTCAATTACCCATTCAAAACCCTGTTCAACAGTATACCCTTCAAGGATCGGTTCAATACCTTTATTTGCCATCAGGTCGTCGAATGACTTTGTTGTATTCCACCGGCCTGTATTTAAACGCATTGTCGGGATACCAAGTGTGTATGCAACCTCAATCTGGCTTATGGTTTTTGCAATTTCTTCATCCCTGGTTTTCTTATCAGGGAAGACAAATCCCTGGTGTGTTGAAAATCCCATTATGTCGAGGCCAGCATGAAAAGCCTGTCTCTTAAGCTTCTGCAGGTAACTGTTATCTTCCGACTGCATCTGCCTGAGGAGGAACTCTATCCCGTCGAAACCCATCATAGCTGCCTTATCAATGCAGCTTTCGATTGGCACATTTTCTTTTGGCCCGTTAAACTGCCAGAAGGAATAGGTTGAAACTCCGATCCTGTTTCTGAGGATCTTTTTTGGCAAGCTTCCTTTTTCATCTGCCGGAGTCTGATTCCCTCCGGAGCATGATAGTCCCAATCCGGTTGCTGCAGCAGCCAGTGCTGCATTTTTCAAAAATGAACGACGTGTTGATTCCATACCATTTTTTGTTTTAAAAATACAGAAAATATTTTCTGTTAACTTTCTTCAAATCTATTTGTTTAAAAGTAAATAATTAATCAGATAACATTCCATAAGTTTTGTTGGTTAATATTGCAAAGCGAGACAATGTTTAGTTTGTTGGTCAGCTATGTTAATGGAGAATTAAAAAAAATAACTGTTTAAACTGAATTTTGTGAATGGGATTATCATCACAGTTAATTATGCAGTAGTAAGGAATCCATAATCAGAGATCATTAATCTGCAATCATATCAGCTCAATCTCCTCGTCTTCATTTACCTGCAGCAGCTTACCCTCTTCACACTTGAGCGTTCTTGCCGAGAATTTTTTCAGAAGTGTGTAGTTGTGAGTAGCTACGACCACAGCTCTGCCTGTTTTGCTTATATCGGTAAGCAGCCTGATAATACCTTCTGATGTTTCAGGATCGAGGTTACCGGTAGGCTCATCAGCCAGTATGATATCGGGGTCATTCAGCAACGCCCTTCCGATTACAACGCGCTGTTGTTCACCACCTGACAGCTGATGAGGCATCTTATAACCTTTCCGGCCCAGTCCTACTTTATCGAGTACCTCGCCTATACGGGTTTCAATTTCCAGATTGTTCTTCCATCCCGTTGCTTTCAGCACAAATTCAAGATTTTCATTTACCGACCTGTCTGTAAGCAACTGGAAATCCTGGAATACTATCCCGATTTTTCTTCTCAGATATGGTATCTCTTTTTTCTTTATTTTAGCAAGGTTATAGCCTGCTACAAGGGCTGTTCCGCTTTTCAGAGGGATCTGTGCATTGAGGGTTTTTATAAGACTCGACTTACCGCTTCCAACCTTGCCTACCAGGTATATGAATTCACCCTTACCGACAGAAAGATTGACACCTGTAAGAACCAGATGATCCTGTTGCCAGATTGTACAGTCAGTCAGCTCAATTATCACATCCAGAGGCAGTGTTTCTTGCATTTTCAGGTTATTTCAACTACAAAATAAGGAAAGAATTGATAACTAACAATTATATGTTGATAAATTCAATAATAAAGCCCGGTTGCAGGCGTTTAATAGTTGTAATTTTACGCATGATTATAAAAAAATGACTTAATGTTATATATGGCTAACGATTAGGTTATTAGGTATTGAAGCGTTGTTTTGGTAATTGTCACATACCTGTAATCGTCTGCCAAAAAAAATAAGTTATGAACAGAAGCAAACTCATTTTAATATCCGGATTCCTTTTGATTTTCATCTTACCACTCCATTCCCAGGTTCCTTTTACTGCCAGTGAGATAAGATCTGATTTCAACAGGGGAATGGAACTATTTAATAAAGAAAAGTATGCTGCAGCAATAAGGTTTTTTGATTCATATATCAACAAAGAATGGAGATCAGGAAGTATAGAGGTAAGTGATGCTGAATACTTCAGCGCTGTATCGGCCCTGAATCTTTTTAACGCGGATGCTGAATACAGGATGATGAAATATATAGCAGCCCATCCAGAAAGTCCGAGAATAAACGAAGCAAGACTCGCACTCGGAGACTTCTTTTACCAGAATAAGAATTACCGGAAGTCTGCCTCATATTATGAAACAGTTTACAGGCAGTTCCTGGGTGATGACAAGCTCCCTGAATACTTCTTCAGGTATGGTTATTCACTTTACATAAAAGGGGACCAGAGCAAAGCGCTGGTTATGTTTTCTGAAATTAAGGATATTGATACTGAATATACTCCTCCTGCACTTTATTATTATTCACAGATAGCTTATGAGCAGAAGATGTACCAGACAGCTATGGAAGGGTTTATGAAACTTAAGGATGATGAGACTTTTGGAGCTATCGTTCCTTTCTATATTGTACAGATACTTTATATGCAGAAGGATTATGACGGGATACTGGCAATTGCTCCTGATCTGCTTAAATCGGCAGGTAAGGAGCGCAGTATTGAGCTTTACCGGTTTATTGGAGATGCCCATTATAACAAGGAAAATTATAAGGATGCTTTAATATATCTCGAAAAGTATTCAGAAGGAGCCAGGGCAAGTGAAAGGGAAGATAAGTATCAGCTGGCATACTGTTACTATATGACCGGTGAAATTGATAAGGCAGTCAGACTGTTCCTGGAGATCGGGGCCAGGAATGACCTTTTAAGCCAGAACATCTGGAACCTTCTGGGTGATTGTTATCTTCAGAAAAACGACAAAACCAGGGCCAGGCTGGCTTTTGGTGAAGCCTCAAAACTCTCTTTTGACAAAAAAATTCAGGAGGAGTCGCTGTTCAATTATGCCAAACTCACATATGAGACTTCCTATTCTCCTTTTGGTGAAACAATTGCTGCCTTTACAGAGTATATACAGTTGTACCCGGGATCGGAAAGAATCCAGGAGGCATATGATTACCTGGTTGCCACATATCTTCAGGTAAAAAACTACAAGGCGGCGCTGGCTTCACTTGATAAGATAGTGAACAAGGATAAAAAGCTGGAAGAGGCTTACCAGAGGGTAGCATTTTTCAGAGGCTTGGAACTGTTCAAAAACCTTGAGATTGAGGCTTCTATAGGGATGTTTGAAAAGTCACTTAAGTATGAAAAATACAACAGATCATTCAGGGCAAGGGCAGTTTACTGGAAAGGAGAAGCTTGGTACCGGCTTGCACATTATGACAAAGCCAGGGCCGATTATGAGCTTTTTATGGGCATACCGGGCTCAATGAATCTTGAAGAAAACAGACTGGTACGGTATAATCTGGGCTCGACCCTCTTCAATCTTCAGGACTATGCAAATGCATTGAACCATCTTAAAACATTCGAATCAGCAGCTGCAGGTGTAATTCCTGACGTGCTTACAGACGCCCTGAACAGGATTGCCGACTGTTACTTTATTCAGACTGATTACCAGATGGCTATACAATATTATGATAAGGTAATAGCATTTGGCAACCTTGATGCAGATTATGCAATTTATCAGAAGGGTTTTTCACTTGGACTTATGAATGACAACAGGGGTAAAGCTGATGTTCTTACTGCACTTACTCTGAAGTATTCCTCATCGGCTCTTATTCCTAATGCAATATTTGAGAGAGGGAGGGCTTATTTTGTACTGGAAGATTATAGAAATGGGGAATCGGATTTCAATACCGTAATTTCAGATTATCCGAACAGCACTGTTGTTCCCCGTGCAATAGTTCAGCTTGGCCTTCTGTACTATAATCTGGATGAAAATCAAAAAGCAGTGGCACAGTATAAGAAAGTTATTGAGAATTATAAATCAACTCCGGAAGCCAGGTATGCCATGACGGGACTCAGGAACTCATATGTTGACATGGATGATGTTGAAGCTTATTTCGCATATGTAAAAACTCTTGATGGTTATGGTGATGTTAATATGGCACAGAAGGATTCCCTGCTATATACATCGGGGGAAAACCTTTATATAAGAGCCGGTTATGCAAGGGCATCCGAGGTGTTTACAAGTTACCTGGCGGAGTTTCCGGAAGGCAGTTTCAGGCAGAATGCAAAGTTTTATCTTGCTGAATGTCTGAAGTTATCAGGGAAATCGGATGAAGCTCTTAAGCTCTATATTGAAGTATCGGGTGAACCAAATACCCAGTTCCTTGAGCAGTCGCTTCTGGCAGCTTCTGAGATTCTTTATGCAAATGAAGAGTTTGAAAAGGCACTTGAATATTTCAGGAAACTGGAGCTGGCTGCTGTGAATAACAGTAACAAACTTACCGCCCTGAAGGGACAATTGCAATCAGCATCGTATATAGGTGATGCTCAGAAAACCATATCTGCTGCAGACAGGATCAGTACAATGACCAATGTGCCTGAAGAGCTGTTGAGAGAGTCCACTTTCATGAGAGCCAAAGCAAATTACAGTCTCGAAAAGTATGATGATGCAATAATTGATTTCAGGAAAACAGGGACTGAAGTTATCAGTATTGAAGGAGCCGAATCGAAATACCGGATAGCTGAGCTGCTCGATAAGCAAAATAAAACAGCTGAAGCGGAAAAAGTTATAACTGAGTTTATTGATCAGAAGACCCCTCATCAGTACTGGATGGCCAGGGTATTTCTTCTTCTTGCCGATATCAGCCAGAAGAAAGGAGACACCCTTCAGGCAAGGGCTACACTTCAAAGCCTCAATGAATACTATCAGGTTGATAATGACGGTATACTCGATGAAGTAAAGGCCAGGTTATCTGTTCTCAATGAGAATAAGCAACCATGAATCTATTAACTGTGAGATATAGAAGCACCGGTAAAGTGAATAAGAAACAGATTAGACATGATTAAAAGAACCACTGCAATAACACTCCTGATGATGATCACTCTTCTTTCCCTGAATGCACAGGAAAGGAAGCAGGAGCCATCGCTTAAAAGGGAGGTAACCCTTTATAATCCGTATAAACCGTCCCTTAATATTGTAAGAAAGAGGAGTTTCCTTCCTGATATGAAAGATACAATGCAGATCAGGCCTGTTTTTAATTACGAAGTCAATTCAGAGCCTTTTATGCCGGCTTACACAATAAGCCCCATAAAAGCTGCAGCCCTTATGCCTGATCCTCTTCCGAAACTTTATAAAAGTTATATAAATGCAGGATTAGGAACTCATCTCTCTCCATTAGGCGAGATCAGCATTACGAATGAAAGATCGAAAAAGGGAGCCATAGGTCTGTATGCCCGTCATTTTTCAACAAATGGAAAGGTCAAACTTGAAAACGATGATAAGGTGTTTGCAGGATACATGGATAACGATGCATCACTTTTCGGTAAGAGATTCATAAAAAAAAGCATTCTGGAAGGATCAGTTGACTTTACCCAGAAGATAAGATATGCCTACGGATATGATCCTGAAATAACAGGGTACACCTCTGAAAAGGATTCTGTCAGAATGAAATATAATAATATAGGCGCAAAAGCATCCTTCTCATCAGCTACTCTCGATTCCAGTGACTTATTCTATGATGTGGATTTAGCGTATGATTATTTTCATCATCTGCCGGATATGTTTCAGCAAAAATTTGTACTCGATGGTGATTTTGCAAAATCTGTAAAAGGTTTTTATATCGGTTCGGGGATCAACTACGAACTCTATCTGCCAGCTGATTCAATTGACACAGGTTCTGCCTATATCTTTGCTCTGAGCCCTTTCATCAGCAAAGCTAAAGAACAGTGGAACTTTAAACTTGGATTCGAAGCGTTAATGGACAGGGAAGGCGATTTTAACCTTTATCCTGATGTGGAATTCGGATTCAATGTTGTCCCATCATATTTAAGCTTTTTTACAACATTATCAGGATACCTTGAGAGGAATGATCCATTGAAATTAGTGTCGGAAAATCCATTTATAGCCAGCAAGAAGTTTTTTGGATCTGCTCCTGATGCAATGCTGTTCAGGTTGCCTGATACAGATCATGAACTGATTGTTTCTGCCGGGTTTAAGGGAAATACAGGTATTGATGGAAATTATCTTATTTCTGCATCATATTCATTTATTGAAAATATGTTGTTCTATTCAAATATTGTTTTTCCCGACTCTGTGGTTCCCCGTGCAGTGGGTAATTATTTCATGCCAATTACAGGTTTGGGCGAACTACTGAATATTCATGGTGAGATAACCGGTAGAATTTCTGATAAGATGACATTCTCAGGCATGGCAAATTTCTACAATTACAGTTTTGGCATAACTCCCTGGAATAAACCTTCATGGGATGGTAAATTCGGCCTTGACTATAACCTGAGGGATAAAATAGTGGCAGGGGTGGAACTGGCTGCACTGGGTAAACGTACACAGATAATCAATGGTGATTATTCGAGCCGTAATGCCGGATATCTTTCCAGAGAGATCTCAATGCCGTCACATTTTAACCTCAATCTGACTGCCGAATACCGCTATTCCAATATCCTCTCATTCTGGACAAAGTTCAATAACATATCGTTCAGGGACTACTACGAATGGGCCTATTACCCGTCTCAGCGATTCTTTTTCATGGTGGGATTTACGTATAGTCTTTGACACACAAATCCCACCTGCGGCAAGCTCATGGCAGGCCCAAGGGAGGCTTGTAACAATTGTAACAATTGTTACAATTCGTACTGAATATGTTCAGACCGCATGACTGCAAGACCGCAAGACAATCGGACTAATTAAAGCTGTTAATTTCTTCCCTTAAATTGTGCATTATTTTTATTGATTTTCTGATAAAAGACCGATTTTATTCCGTATATTTGTCAGGTTAATTAATAGTCATAATATCAGTAATTTATAACAGGGAAAGAGAAGTTGGATCTGGTCTGGAAAAGTGAAAAAAACATTACTCTGGTTTTATCTCCGAAATTCAAGTATTGATCTGGCTAAAAAGGTCAAAAAAAAGTGTGACCCGGTGATGGTTGTTGATTAATGAGTTAGTTGTAAAAACAATATAAAATGAACGAAAAGGAAAAAAAATTACAGGACAGTATCGATTATTCAGCTGAGAATATACAGGTCCTGGAGGGTCTTGAAGCTGTGAGGAAAAGACCTGCAATGTATATTGGTGATACCGGAATAAAAGGATTGCACCATCTTGTATATGAGGTCATTGACAATTCCATCGATGAAGCTCTTGCAGGATACTGCTCAAGGATAGATGTAATTATGCTGGAGGATGGTTCTGTATCGGTCAACGATGACGGAAGAGGTATCCCTACAGGTATGCACGAAAAAGAACATAAGTCGGCACTCGAAGTAGTAATGACTGTGCTTCATGCCGGCGGAAAATTCGATAAGGACTCATACAAGGTCTCCGGCGGACTTCATGGTGTAGGCGTTTCATGCGTAAATGCCCTTTCGGATCCTCTGAAAGTGGTTGTAATGCGTGAGGGAAAGATCTTTAAACAGGAGTACAGTAAGGGTAAACCAATAACACCTGTTGAGGTTGTCGGGAAGTCGGATAAATCGGGGACTGAGGTTACTTTTAAACCAGATGGATCTATCTTCACCACCACTGAATTCAATTTTGAGATACTTGCTGCCCGTTTGCGTGAACTCGCTTTCCTGAATAAAGGGATTCTTTTAACTCTCAAGGATATGCGGGAAGTTGTTGAAGACGGAAACGGAGGAACTCATCGTTATGAAGAGTTTTTATCAACTCAGGGACTCAAGGAATTTGTAGGCTATCTCGATGCCAACAGGGAGAGGATAATTGATAACGTCATCCATATAACTTATGACAAAACTGAAATACCTGTTGAAATTGCATTGCAGTACAACAGCTCATTTTCAGAGAATGTATTCTCTTATGTCAACAATATAAATACAATTGAGGGAGGAACACATCTTGCAGGATTCAGGAGAGGGTTAACCCGTACATTGAAAAAGTATGCTGAAGATTCAGGAGCAACCAGCAAGCTTAAATTTGACATAAACGGGGATGATTTCAGGGAAGGACTGACCGCTATAATCTCTGTAAAAGTACAGGAACCTCAGTTTGAGGGTCAGACAAAAACCAAGCTTGGGAATAATGAGGTTATGGGAGCTGTTGATCAGGCTGTCAGCGCTGTACTTGCCAATTATCTTGAAGAGAATCCCAAAGATGCCAGGATAATTGTTCAGAAAGTCATACTTGCTGCAACAGCACGCCATGCTGCCCGCAAGGCCCGTGAACTTGTTCAGCGCAAGAATGTGCTTTCAGGTTCTGGTCTGCCCGGAAAACTTGCCGACTGTGCAGACCGGGACCCGGCAAATTGCGAGATATACCTTGTTGAGGGTGATTCTGCAGGCGGTACAGCCAAACAGGGCCGTGACCGCCGTTTTCAGGCCATATTACCCCTCAGGGGAAAGATTCTGAATGTTGAAAAAGCCATGCAGCACCGTATCTACGAAAGCGAAGAAATTAAAAATATCTTCACTGCCCTGGGTGTGAACATCGGAACGGAAGATGATAGCAAAGCTTTAAATATCAGCGGTCTGCGTTACCATAAGATCATTATAATGACTGATGCAGATGTCGATGGTTCTCATATCACCACACTCATCATGACATTCTTCTTCAGATATATGATTGATCTGATAAAAGGCGGTTACATCTATATAGCAACGCCTCCTCTCTATCTTATTAAAAAAGGAAAATCAGAAAGATACTGCTGGTCGGAAGAGGAGCGTGAGGCAGCTGTACTGGAGATGGGGCAGGGTAAAGAATCATCTGTTGGCATACAGAGATATAAAGGTCTGGGTGAAATGAATGCCGAACAACTCTGGACAACAACAATGAATCCGGAAACACGAACATTAAGGCAGGTTACTATTGAAAGTGCAGCGGAAGCCGATCATATATTCTCAATGCTTATGGGAGATGAGGTCCCTCCAAGGAGAGAGTTCATTGAAACCCATGCGAAATACGCAAGGATAGACGTTTAATTAGAAAGACTTATAAAGCCCCCTGGGGCATAGGCGTTAACTTAAGCAAACTGAAAAGGTTTAAAGGGAGGATCAATAAAGGCAAACGGATTTTAATAT